>Ga0116193_1000424_pt1 | contig 40306 bp, 28 predicted proteins | sample AD_UKC115_MetaG_FD_89892 | JGI IMG/M metagenome (GOLD analysis project Ga0116193, IMG submission 89892) | Active sludge microbial communities of municipal wastewater-treating anaerobic digesters from Hong Kong - AD_UKC115_MetaG | ecosystem: Engineered > Bioreactor > Anaerobic > Digestate... | reverse complement strand
TTCGGTGGCCGAGCCCGCCAGCTGGTTCCGCCAGTACTCCCGCTGCGGCTCGGCCAGACCCGCGTCACCGGCCAGTAGCGCGGTCTGCCACGCCGCGAAGTCGGCGTACTGCACCGGCAGCGGCGCCCAGTCCGGCGCGATGCCGCGGCGCCGCGCCCGGTATGCGGTGGCCAGATCGGTGAACAACACCCCGGCCGACCAGTGGTCGCCGGCGATGTGGTGCAGCACCAGGGAGAGCACGTGCTTGTCGGGTGTGCTGAACGCCGCCGCCCGGATGGGCCAGTCCTGCTCGAGGTCCAGGACCTGGGTGCGTTCGCGGTCCAGCTCACTCGTCAGCCAGGCATCGACGTCGCCGCCGTGCGGGGCAGTGGCCCGGCGCACCGGGACCGCGGCCGGCGAGTGCACGATCTGGTGTGGCACACCGTCGATCTCGCGGTAGGTGGTCCGGAGGATCTCATGCCGGGTCACAACGTCGGAGATGGCCGCCAGGGCGGCGTCGATGTCCCAGGGGCCACGCAGTTCGGCCGCGAACGGGATATTGGTGACCGCACTCGGGCCGTCCACCCGGTAGGCGAACCAGCTGCGCAACTGGGCCGACGACAGCGGCGCCGGGCCCCGTGCCCCGTCCCCGGTGGGTGCCGCGGTCAGGGGCGGCCGGACCCGCCGGGCGTCCGGGCCGTCGAGGTGGGCGGCCAGCATCGCCACGGTGGACAGCTCGAAGACCTCCCTGACGCCGATGTCCAGACCGAAGGTTCTCCGCACCGCCGCAACGAGTTTCGTGGCGAGCAGGGAGTGTCCACCCAGTTCGAAGAACGAGTCGTCCGCGCCCACCCGGTCACGTCCGAGCAGTTCTCCGAACAGCTCGGCCAGCCGGCGTTCGGTGTCACCGGACGGTTCGCGGAACGGTGTGCCGACGGCGATCTCGGGCTCCGGCAATGCCGACCGATCGATCTTGCCGTGCGCGGTGATCGGGATCTCGGGGAGCACGACGTACCCGGCCGGCACCATGTACTCGGGCAAAGCGGCCGCCACCCTGGCCCGGATCCGTTCTACATCAACACTTTCCGATGGTTCTCCGGCCGTCGGCGTGAGATACCCGACCAGGCTGCGGCCCAGTCCGGGCAACTCGCTGACCACCACGACGGCCTGGCCCACACTGGGGTCGACGGAGATCGCGGCGGCCACGTCGCCGAGTTCGATGCGGAAGCCGCGGATCTTGACCTGTTCGTCGGCGCGGCCGACGAACTCGATGTCGCCGTGCGCGTTGCGCCGCGCAAGATCCCCCGAGCGGTACATCCGGGCGCCGGGGGCGAACGGGTCCGCGACGAATCGTTCCGCGGTCAGGCCGGGACGGCGGTGGTAGCCACGTGCCACATGCGTTCCGCCGATGTAGATCTCGCCGATCACTCCCACCGGCACCGGCTGCAGGGCGTCGTCGAGCAGGTACATGGTGGTGTTGATCTTGGGTGTGCCGATCGGCACGATGCGGGTGCCCTGCTTGCCCTCGACCTTGAACCGGCTGGCGTTGACCACCGTTTCGGTGGGGCCGTAGAAGTTGTGCAACAACGCGTCGAAGGTGGCGTGGAACTTGTCGGCGACCTCACCGGGCAGCGGTTCGCCGCCGATCGGCACCCGTTGCAGGGTGCGCCACTGGTTGACACCGGGTAGCGACAGGAACAGCCCGAGCAGTGACGGCACGAAATGCATTGCGGTGATGCCCTCGTCGCGCAGCAGGTCGGTCAGGTAGCCGATGTCGGACAGTCCACCGGGGCGGTGCACGACGACACGGGCCCCGCAGGCCAGGGTGCCGAACACCTCGGCGATGGAGACGTCGAAGCTCGGCGAGGCCACCTGCAGCAGCCGGTCGTCGGCGTCCACCCCGTAGTCGCCCCGGAACCAGACGAAGTATTCGGCGATGGGCCGGTGCGGCACCGGGACGCCCTTGGGCTGGCCCGTCGTACCCGAGGTGTAGATCAGGTAGGCGGTGCTGTCGGGCGTCAGCGGCCGGACCCGGTCGGCGTCGGTCGGATTGTCCGACCGCTCGCCGTCCAGATCGGTCATCGGCTCCCGCACCACGCATTTCGCGTCACAGTCGCCCAGGATGAAGTCGAGCCGCTCGGCCGGGTAGGTCGGATCGACGGGCAGGTACACCGCACCGGCCTTCGCCACTCCCAGGGCCGTCACGATCAGCTCGACCGACTTGTCCAGCAGCACCGCGACCCGGTCCTCGGCACCGATCCCCCTCGCGATCAGCCGATGGGCCACCCGGTTGGCGGCGGCGTTGATCTCGGCGTAGGTGTGCCGGTGGCCCTCGTAGACGACGGCCACCGCATCGGGTGTGCGGGCCACCTGGGCCTCGATCAGGCCGGCCAGGGTGGCGGGCTCGGTGTCGAAGCGCTCCCCGGCCGACACCTCGTGCAGCCAGCGCAGTCCCGCCGGGTCGATGAGCTCGAGCCGGCACAGCGGGGTATCCGGTTGCGCCAGTGCGGATTCCAATAGCACGACGAAGTGGTCCAGCAGCTGGGTGACCAGAGCGGGATCGAGGATCTCGACGAGGTGTTCGGCCTCGACCACCGCTCCGTCGGCGGTGAACTCGACCATGAAGCCCAGGGGCAGCTGCGTGAGATGGCCGCGCAGATCGGCCCGCTCGCAGCGCACTCCCGGCGGCTGGAATCCCCCGCCATCGGCTTCGCGGAACCCGAAGCTGATCCGGGTCATCCGTTCGGCGCCGTGCCGGCGGTCCGGATTGAGCTCCCGGACCACTCGGTCGAGATCGATGCGCTGGTGGGCGAAGGCGCCCAGGGCGGTCTCGCGGGTATCGGCGAGCAGTTCGCCGAACGTCGTTTCGGCCCGCATCCGCATCCGCATCGCCACGGTGTTGCCGAAGTAGCCGATCGTGTCCTCGGCGCTCGCGCCGCGGTTGACCACCGGGGTCGCGACGAGGAAGTCGCCGGTGTGGGTGTAGCGGAACACGGTCGCGCCGAACGCCGCCAGGAGCACCATGTACGGCGTGGCTCCGGTCGCGCGGGCCAGCTCGGCGACCCGCGCGGTGGTCCGAGCCGAGAGGTGCCGCGTCGTGGTCGCCGAGCGCCAGGTGGTCGGCACCAGCGATCCGCTGGGACCCGGGAGTTCCAGCGGCTCGGGCGGATCGGTCATCATGTCCCGCCAGTAGGACAGGTCCGCATCGCGTTGGGTGTCGCTCCGGTGGTCTTCGGCGGGCTGGGTCGGGGGCCCGAGTGGCGCATCGGTGTAGGCGCGGGTCAGATCGGTGAAGAACACCGCCCACGACCCGTCGTCCCAGGCGATGTGATGGGCGACCAGCAGCATGATCAGTTCGTCGGCGGCGGTGCGCAACAGCGTGATCCGTAGCGGCGCGTCCGAGGTCAGGTCGAACGGGGCGCCGAACTCCCGCTGGGCCAGCACCTCCAGCCGAAGTCGCTGCGCCGGCGTCCCGGCCAGGTCGGTCAGGTCGTGTACCGCCCAACCGACGGCCAACTCGTCGTGCACGACCGGTTGCGGGTCGCCGTTGTCGTCGGTCCGGTAGGTGGTCCGCAGTGCGGCGTGCCGGCGCGCGACGGCACCGACTGCTGCGCGCAGCCGGTCGACGTCGACGGGACCGGTGATCCGGTACGACACAGCGACGTTGAGTATGGCTCCGCTGGGGTCGGCCTGGGCGACGAACCACATTCGGCGCTGCCCGGCGGACAGTCCGGCGGGCTCGGGCGCAGCGGCCGCCGGCGACGCGGCGAGTCCGCGTTCGGCCAGGCGCCGACGCATCAGCTCGCGCCGGCCGGCGTCGATCCGGTTGTCCATGTCGGTCACGTCCGTCACGCGTGGTCCACCTTCTGTTGTTCGAGCTCGCTGACGATCTGATTGCCGGTGACCCCGCTGAGCAGGGTGGCCAGGGCCACCGTGCGGCCCAGCCGGCCTTTCAGGCGTTTTCGCAGATCCAGCGCCAGCAGTGAATCGACACCCAGGTCGAAGAGGGATTCGCCGAGGTCGACGGTCCCCGCACCGAGATTGAGCACCGCGGCCAGTTCGGTCCGCACCACGCTGGCGGCGTCGGTGGCCGGCTGGGCTGGGTTCTCCACCTGTTGCCGGTCCAGGAACAGTCCGAGGCGCCGGGCGTCGGCGGCGTAGATCAACGGGTCGCCGGGCCGGCCGCCGAGCATGGCGTCGACCGCCGAGCCGGGGTCCATGGGCCGCAGTCCCGATCGGGTGATGTTGGCGGCCTCGGTCTCGTCCACGATCGCCGACGGCGCGTCCCACAGTCCGAAACGCAGGGCCGAGCAGTCACGACCGGTGGCGCGCAGCTGGGCGGCCAGCACGTCCAGCACCCGGTTCGCCGCGCCGTAGGCGGCGTGCCCGCTCCCGCCCCACAGCCCGGATACCGAGGAGCACAACAGGATTCGGGTGTCGTCGCGCAGCGGCCAGTGCCGGGTGAGGTTCGCCAGGCCCAGGACCTTCGCGCCGAAGGTATCGGCGACGGTTGCCGCATCGAGCGCCGCGGCGCAGCGGAATTCGGCGGTGCCGGCGGCGTGGATGATCAGGGTGGCGCCGGCGGCACCGTACCGGTCCGCCGCGGCGGCCACGGCGGTTTCGTCCCGGATGTCGCACGCCACCGACACCAGTTCGGTCGGCTGCCCACCGCTCAGCGCGGCCAGGGTCGCCGGGTCGATCGGGCGCCGGCTGAGCAGCACGATGCGCCGGGCGCCGCGGGCGACCAGTGCCCGCACGCAGTGGATCGCGATGCCGCCGGACCCACCGGTGATGACGACGTCGTCGAGGTTCGGCTCCCGTCGGGCTGGTTCGGCGGCCTCGATGAAGCTGCGGTGCCACAGGATCGATCGCTCACCCGTGGCGCGCAACGCCCGCGTCCCCGACGAACCCAGCAGCGCATCGAGCACCCGAACCGGATCGGCGTCCGCCGACGGCAGATCCAGTTGGTCGAAGGCCACACCGGGATGCTCGAGACCGACGCTACGGTGCATGGCGGCCAGCGCGGCGTGACCGGGGCCGGCGGGTGGATCGCCGGCGTCGACCTGTTCACCCCGAACGGTGACCAGACACACTGTGCGACAGCTATTTCCGATGTCCTCGGCATAACCCAGCAGCCCGGCCCCGGTCAGCGCCGCCAATGCCGCGGTGGTTCGCACCGGGTCCGGGTCGTCGAGCCCGTCGGGCGCGACGACGATCAGCAGCTCCGCATGCTCGGACGGCACGATCCGGGCAACCGGGTGTTGTTGCAGGGCCGATTGCACGGCGGCGCCCACCATCCCGGGCCCCAGCGCGACGACGGCCACACCGATGCGCGAGAGGTGCTGCGCGGGTTCGATTTCGGTCCACCGCTCCACCGTGGTGGTCAGGTCGGGTGCGGCGAGCGGTTCCCGCTCGGGCGCCAGCCAGAAGTGCTCGGCGCGCATCACGGCGCCCGGGAAGTCCCGCAATGCCCCAGCCGGCCGGCGTGCGCGCCACCCCTGGGTGGGGTCGGCGGCAGCCACGGCCGCCAGGCCGGCCGACAGCTCGTCGGGCAGGGCCGCATCGCGGCGGCCGGACCCCACCAGTACCGCCGGGCGGTCACCGACAACCTGAGCGGTGGCGAACAGCAGCGCCGGATGGGCCGACATCTCCACGAAGATCCCGGCACCGTGGCCGATGGCCGATTCGACGGCGCGGTCGAAGCGCACCATGTCACGCAGGTTTCGGTACCAGTACTCGGCGAACGGCGTGCCTGCGGTCACCACGGCTCCCGTCGCACCGCCGATGAATTGCACTGCGGTGTCGGTGAATCCACCCGCCGGCCAGAGCGGGTGCAGCTCGTCGCGCAGCGGTTCCAGGACGCTGGTGTGGACGGGGAAGTTGACGGTGATCTCGCGAGCCAATCCACCACGGCTGCGAACCGCCTCGACCAGAGCCCGCACCGCCGCGCGCTCACCGGACACGGCGACGGCGTTCTCGGCGTTCACCACGGACAGTTCCAGCCAGCCCGGCGTCGCCTCGACCAGTTCCTGCGCGGCGGCCGCACCGATGCCCAGCGCGGCGACGGCGTGGTCACCGGTGAGCCGGTCCACGACACTGGCGCGGGTCGCCACGATGCGGACCGCATCGGCCAGGCTCAGCGCACCCGCGACGTGCGCGGCGGCCACCTCGCCGAGACTGTGGCCGATGGTGAGGTCCGGCAGCACCCCGCAGGCGCGCCACACCGAGGCCAGCGCGACGTGGTGGATGAACTGTGCGCCCTCGATCTCGATCTCGGCGAAGGCCGTCCCGTCGTGGCCGGTGAGGTAGCGCACGGGGGTGGGCAGATCGGCGGCGGTGAACGCGGCCCCGCACTCCTCGGCGGCTGCCCGGTAGTCCGGCAGCGCGGTGTAGGCGTCGCGACCCATGCCGGGCCACTGATTGCCCTGGCCGGGGAAGACGAAAGCCACCCGGGCCCTGGGTAATTCGGTGCCGCGAACGACCAGCGGGTGGTCAGCGCCGGCGGCGACGGCATTCAGTCCGGCCCGCAGTTCGGCGGGGTCAGCGGCGCGGATCACCGCGCGGTGCCGCCGGATCCGGCGGGTGGCCTGCAGGTGTGCGGCCACCGCGGGTGGGTCGGCGGGCCTGCGGTCCAGGTAACCGGCCAGGGCCTCGGCGTCGGCGGCCAGCAGATCCGGGGCATGACTGGTCAACAGAACCGGTGTGCGGCCATCGGGCCAGGAGCGCGCGTCCATCAGGCCACCGACCGATCCGGCATCTCTACCGGCATCTCGACGACGAGATGCGCATTGGTGCCGCTCATCCCGAACGCCGACACCGCCGCGATCCGGCGGCCGTCCCGGGCCGGCCACGGGGTCAGTTTGTCGGCCAGCCGCAGCCCCTGGGTGTCCCAGTCGATTTCGCGGCTCGGCTGATCGGCGTGCAGGGTCGGGGGGATGAAGCCGCGGTCGGCGGCGATCAGCACCTTGGCCAGGCCCAGCGCCCCGGCGGCCGCCTGGGTGTGGCCGATGTTCGACTTCACCGATCCCAGCAGGGCGCCCCGGCCCGGCGCGGTCGCCCCGTAGGTGCCGGCAAGTGCCCTCAGTTCGGTCCGGTCACCCAGGCCGGTGCCGGTGCCGTGGCCCTCGACCAGGTCGACGTCCTCGGGCCGGAGGCCGGCGGCCGCGATGGCCTTCCCGAACAGCCGCGCCTGCGCGTCACCGCTGGGCGCGGTCAGCCCCACGCTGCGGCCGTCGGAGTTGAGCCGGCTGGCCCGGACCGCGGCCAGGATGCGGCGGCCGTCCCGTTCGGCGCGGGAGCGCCGCTGCAACAGGAACATCGCCGCCCCTTCGGCCCAGACGGTTCCGGAGGCGTGCGCACTGTAGGGCCGGCAGTGCCCGTCGTCGGAAAGTGCGTGCTGGCGCGAGAATTCGACGAAATATCCCGGCGCGCCCATCACGCAGACCCCACCCGCCAGGGCCAGGTCGCAGTCGCCGGCGTGCAGTGCGCCCGCCGCGGTGTGCAGCGCCGTCAATCCCGACGAACACGACGTGTCGACCGTCAGCGCCGGACCCGCCAGGTCCAGGGTGTAGGCGATCCGGCCGGAGATCACCCCCAGCGAGGTGCCGGTGATCAGATGGCCGCTGTGCTCGGAGTACCGGGACAGCGGCGGACCGTACTCCAGCGCCGACGCACCGACGTAGCAGCCGACGTCGTGGCCGGCCAGGTCGTCGGGATTGATGCCGGCCTGCTCGATCGCGCGCCACGCCAACCGCAGCGCCACCCGTTGCTGGGGATCCATCGCGGCCGCTTCCCGCGGGGAGATGCCGAAGAACTCCGGGTCGAACGATGCTGCGCCGGTGAGGAATCCGCCCAGGTCGTGGATCGGCTTGTAGCCGTCGCGGCGGGATCCCGCGAACAGGTCCTGCAGCGCCCAGCCCCGGTCGGTCGGGAACGGGCCGAGTGCTTCGCGCTGTTCGGCGAGCAGCGACCAGAATCCGTGGGCGTCCTCGATCCCACCGGGCGCCTCCAACGCCATCCCGACGATCACCACGGGATCGTCGGGTCGATCAGCCGACATCATCACTCGGGGTCACTCGCAGTCGCTGACGAGTCGCGCGACGTCGGCCAGGTGCCCGTCGAGGTAGAAGTGCCCGCCGTCGAACTCGGTGTGGGTGAAGGCGCCACGGGTGTGAGTTGCCCAGGCCCGCAACAGCTCCGGTGTCACCCGATGATCATCGGGTCCACCGATCGCATGGATGTCGGCGTCGATGCGGACCTCCGGACCGCAGCGGTATCCGTCGAGGGCGCGGTAGTCGGCCTGCAACGCCAGGACCAGGAGCTCGATGAAGTCCTCGTCGTCGAGCAGGCGCGGATCGGTGCCGCCGAGATCCACCAGATCGGCGATCAGGCCGGGCTGTGTGGTGGGCAGCGGCGCCGAGTCGGCGATCGTGACCGGCGCCTGCCCGGCCGAGGCGAACAGCCGCCGGACGGGTGTGCCGTCGGCCTCGGCGAGGCGCGCGAACTCGAACGCCACTGTGGCGCCCATGCAGTGCCCGAACAGGTGCAGTGGCGCGACGGAACGCCAATCGCCGGCGCCGTAGAGCTGGGCCGCCAGTTCCGCGATCGACGGCGCGGCCGGATGGGCCAGCCGGTCGGCCCGGCACGGGTACTGCAGCAGGTAGGTGTCGACGCCGTTGGCGGACAATTCTTTCGCCAGCTTGCGGTAGGCCGCGGCGGCGCCACCGGCGTGCGGGAACACCAGCGCAGCGCCCTTGGCAGCCCCGGCGCCGGTGGCGGCTTCGGGGCCGATTCTCTTGATCCAGGGCGCGAATTCGGTCATGACGCTCCGAGGGCCGAGATCACCTCGGCGCCATCCATTTCGGCCACCTCGAGGTAGACCTCCGCGACGGCGGTGAGCCGATCGGGGTCGCTCTCGTGGTCACGCAGCAGCGCTGCCAGGGTGGCGACGGTGCGGGTGGCGAAGATGTCGGCAACCATCACGGCTGGTGCGTGCAGCCACTGCCGGATCTGTCCGACGGCGGCGGTGGCCAGGACCGAATCGCCTCCGAGAGAAAAGAAGTCGTCGTCGGCGCCGATGTCGCGCCGGCCCAGCAGTGTGCTCAGGATGTCGGCCAGCGCCCGCTCGACCGGACCGTCGGGTGCGCGGTGTTCGGCAGTATCGGGTTCGGTCGATCCGGCCAGCAGTGCGGTCACGGCGGCCCGGTCGATCTTGCCGCCGACCGTGAACGGGATCTGTTCGACGAACACGAGGTGGCCCGGAACCATGTGCGCCGGAACGAATTTCCGCAGCTGCGCGGTGATACCGGCCGCGGTCTGGCCCGGGTCGCCGAGGCGCACCACGGCGGCCAGCCGGTCGCTGGCACCGGGCCGGTCGCCGGCCGCCGGTAGCACCGCGGCCACCGCACCGTCCACCCCGGCGATCCGCGTCAGGGCCTTCTCCACGTCGCCGAGTTCGACGCGGTAGCCGCTGATCTTGACCCGGTGGTCGGTGCGGCCGACGAACTCGATCAGGCCGTCGGGCAGGTAGCGCACCAGATCGCCGGTGCGGTACCAGGTTCGACCGTCATGCTCGACGAACCGTTCGGCCGTCAGATCCGGCCGGCCGCGGTAGCCGCGGGCGATGCCACGGCCGGCCACCCAGAACTCGCCGGGCACCCAGTCGGGACAGTCGGTCCCGTCGCCGGCCACCACTCGGCAGGCGTTGTTGGGCAGCGGACGGCCCAGTGGCACCGACATCCAGGCCGGCGGGATGTCGCCGGGCTCGCAGATGGTGTTGTGGGTCGCGGTTTCGGTGGCCCCGCCCAGTCCGGCGAACCGGACCGAGGGTGCCAGTGCCCGCCACGCCCGGACCAGTTCCGGTCGGACCCAGTCGCCGCCGGTCGGTATCACCCGGACCGAATCGAGTTGTCCGGCAGCGACTTCGGCGAGCATCTCCAGCCAGCCGGGCATGAAGTGCAGCACGCTCACCCCGTGCCGGCGGATCAGCTCGGCCCAGCTGTCCGGGTTGCGCCGGTGCTCCTCGTCGACCACCACGATCGAACCGCCGGCGCGCAGGGTGCCGAAGATGTCGAGCACTGACAGGTCGCACTCCAGGGTGGACAGTGCCAGGCAGCGGGCCGCCGGGCCCAGCCCGAAGTGGGAGTTGATGAATTCGACGGTGTTCATCGCCGCCGCGTGGGTGACCTCGACGGCCTTGGGTTCACCCGTCGACCCGGAGGTCGACAGGATGTAGGCCACCTGCGCGGGATCGATTGCGGCGGGCGTGGTTTCGCCGACCCGGGGCGCTCCGTCCCGCAGCGTTTCGGCCACCGTGCTCGACGGCACCGGCAACGCCAGGTTCTGCGGCCCGCAGACCAGGCCACACCGCACACCCGCGGTGACCAGGATCCGCTCCGCGCGTTCGGCGGGCTGATCGGGACCAATGGGCAGGTAGACCGCGCCGGCGCTGTGGATCCCCAGCAACGCCGGGATCTGTTCGGCCGTCTTGGGTCCCATGACGGCGACGACGTCACCGGGTCGCACTCCGCTCCGACGCAGGGCCGCGGCCACCGCGAGCACCTGATCGCGCAGTTCACGGTAGGTCCACGAGCCAAAACTGCTGAGCACCGCCGTGGCATCGGGGGTGCGGGCCGCGGTGGCGAAGAACCCGTCGTGCAGGGCGTCGGGGCACGGCGGCGTCGTGACCGAGTTCAGCGCATCGCGCCGGGCGCGCTGCACGTCGGTGACCGCGGGCGGGTCGTCGGCGTCCCAGGCTGCGGCACCGGCGGCCAGGCGGTTCAGCTCGGCGACGTGGTGGGCGAACATCGCGTCGATCACTCCGGGCCGGAAGGCGTCCTCGCGGACATCCCAGTTCACCAGGACCCCGCCGTCGAATTCGGTGACCTGGGCGTCGAGGAGCACCTGCGGGCCCTGCGAGATGATCCAGACCGGTGTCCCGAAGGTGTCGGTGACCTCGGCGCCGAACAACTCGCCCAGACCCAGCGCGCTGGTGAACACCACCGGCGCCAACACCTGGTGCCCGCGGGCCCGGCCCAGGTCGCGCAGCACCGACAGGCCCGGGTAGCCCGCGTGTCCCGCGGCCCGGCGCATCGAGTCCTGCACGGCGACGGCCCGATCGGCGGCGGTGCGGGTATCGGTCAGGTCGACGTCGAGCAGCAGTGAGGACGTGAAGTCGCCGACCAGCTTGTCGACGTCGGCATGCCACGGCTCGCGGCCGAACAGCGGCACGTTGAGCAGGAACCGGGGTGTGTCGGCCCAGCGCCGCAGCGTGCCGGCGAACGAAGCGGCCACGGCCATCGCGGGGGTGATGCGACGCCGACGGGCGTTGTCGTACAGCGAATCTCGGGTATCCCGGTCAAGTAGATGCCAGCGCCGGGTGGTGCGCTGCGGGTCGGCCTGCTCGGGCTCGGGTACCTGTGGGAGGGCCGGCGCGCCGGGCAGTTCGGCCAGCCGGTCGGCCCACCACTGCCGGTCGGCCTCGCTCGGTTGCGGGCCGGAGCGGCCGGTCATCGCGGTGCGGTATTCGCGGTAGGTGTAACCCAGGTCGTCGAGATGCGCGCCGCGGTAGAGCCCGGCCAGGTCACTCATCAAGGTGCGGTAACTGACGGCGTCGGCGGCCTGCATGTCGAGATCGACGTGCAGGCGGGTCCGATCGCCGGGTAGTTGTGTCAGCGTCAGCTGCAGCACCTCGCCGTCGAGACGCTGATGTGACTTGGTCTCGCGGAGCTGCCGCAGCCGTTCGTCGGCGCCGGCCGCGTCGAGCTCCCGCAGGTCCCCGACCGTCACCGGCAACCCGCGCTGGCCGATCCGCTGCGTGCCGTCCGGCAGGAACTCGACCCGCAGCATGGGGTGCCGACGGGCCAGGGCCGCCGCGGCGGTCCGCAGCCGCTGCGGGTCGACACCGATCCCGTCGAACTCGACGTAGAGATGTCCCGCGACGCCCCCGAGTTGCTGATTGTCGTTGCGGCCCACCCACATTGCGTGCTGCATCGGGGCCAGCGCGAACGGGGCACCCGGGTCGGTATCGGCGTCCACATGGGCGGCCGGTGTGCCGGGGTCTACCGGTTCGGTGCTGCCGAGCAGGGCGGCCCATGCGCTGACGGTGGGTTCGGCGGCCAGCCGCTGGAAGTCGATCAAGAGGCCCTGCCGGCGCCACCGCCCGGACAGCGTCATCATCCGGATCGAGTCGAGCCCTTGGCCGATCAGGTCGTCGTCGGGCGCCACGGACTCCGGGGCGACTCCGAGGAGTTCGGCGACCTCAGCACGGATGGCCTGCGCACTCACCGCAGGGGCACTCACCGGATCTCCCAACTATTAGTAAAGGCTGGCCTAACTTTGTGGAGGCTACCCTATATTCGATCCAACCTCATGGCCTACCCACGGGAAGGGGTGACGCGGCGATGACCACGCAAATCGGGGTCCCGGCTGGGTTCGTGCCGTACCCGCCGGATCGGGCGGCCGCATACCGCGCGGCCGGCTACTGGACGGGTCGGCCGCTCGATTCGATCCTGCGCGACGCCGCAGCGGCCTGGCCGGACCGGACGGCCGTCATCGACGCTCGCGGGGCTCTCACGTTCGCCGAACTCGACGTGGCCGCGGACCGGGGCGCCGCCGGCCTGCGCGGGCTGGGCATCGCCGCAGGCGACCGAGTGCTACTGCAACTGCCCAACACCAACACGTTCGCGGTGGCCCTGTTCGCACTGCTGCGCGCCAGGGCGCTACCGGTGATGTGTCTGCCCGGTCACCGCGGCGCGGAACTGGGCCACTTCACCGCGGTCGGCGACGCCGTCGCGCTGGTGATCCCCGACCGCGCCAGCGGCTTCGACCACCGGACCATGGCGGCCGAACTGCAGCAGACGTATCCGGGCCTGCGGCACGTCCTGGTCGACGGCGACCCCGGGCCCTTCACCGCGTGGTCCGATATCGCCGAGTGTGCACAGAAGTCCGCCGGCAGCGGCGTGTCGGCGGACCGACACGCACGCTCGCGGGAAGAGGTGACCGATCGGCCGGCCGTGCTGCTGGTCTCCGGCGGCACCACCGGCTTCCCGAAACTCATCCCCCGCACGCACGACGACTATGTCTACAACGCCACCGCCAGCGCGCGGCTGTGCGGGCTGAGCGCCGACGACGTCTACCTCGTCGCGCTGCCGGCCGCCCACAACTTCCCGCTGGCCTGCCCGGGTCTACTGGGCGCGCTGAGCGTCGGCGCCACCACGGTGTTCACCACCGATCCGAGCCCGGAATCGGCCTTCGCGACCATCAACCGACACGGCGTCACGGTGACCGCCCTGGTACCCGCGCTGGCCAAGCTGTGGGCCCAGGCCTGCCAGTGGGAACCCCAGGTGCCGACCACGCTGCGACTGCTCCAGGTCGGCGGGGCGAAGCTGACCGCCGAGGACTCCGCGGCCGTGCGTGAAGCCCTGACCCCGGGCGTGCAGCAGGTGTTCGGAATGGCCGAGGGCCTGCTGAACTACACCCGGCCGGGCGATCCGATCGACATCGTCGACCACACCCAGGGCCGCCCGCTGTGCGCGGATGACGAACTGCGGGTGGTGGACGACGCCGGGGCCGACGTCGCGCCCGGCGCCGAGGGTGAGCTGCTGGTACGCGGGCCCTACACACTCAACGGCTACTTCAATGCCGACGCCGTCAACGAACGCGCCTTCACCCCGGACGGCTTCTACCGCAGCGGCGACAAGGTCCGTCGCCGGCCCGACGGCTACCTCGAGGTCACCGGCCGCGTGAAGGACGTCATCCATCGCGGTGGCGAGACGGTTTCGGCACTCGATCTCGAGGAGCACCTGCTGAGCCATCCGGCTGTCTGGTCGGTGGCCGCCATCCCGCTGCCCGACGAGTACCTCGGCGAAAAAGTCTGTGCGGCGGTTGTTTTCCGCGACGAACCGGTCACACTGGCTGAGTTGAACCGCTACCTGACCGACCGCGGGGTGTCCACACACGCGCGGCCGGACATGCTGGTGCCGCTGCCGGCCCTGCCCACCACTCCGGTCGGCAAGGTCGACAAGCGCGCGCTGGTCGCGGCGATCAGCGGCGGGTGATCTCGCGGCGGCCGATCTCCCACTGGGCAACGCCCTGCTGGTGGCGCCAGAATTCGGCGAATCGCCCTGCCGCAGCGAGTAGTTCGTCCACCGGACCGTCCTCGACCACCGCGCCATCGGAGATGAACAGCACCCGGTCGGCATGCCGGATGCTGGCCGGCCGGTGCGCCACGATCACCCGGGTCCGCGGCTGCGGGTCGATGCTGAGCGCATCCACCACCGCGGCCTCGTTCTCGTTGTCGAGCGCACTGGTGGCCTCGTCGACCAACAGGATCGGCGCCGGCTTCAACAGGGCCCGGGCAATGCTGACCCGCTGGCGCTCCCCGCCGGACAGCGCCGCGCCGGCCTCCCCCACCCGGGTGGCCGCACCATCGGGTAACCGCCGGACCAGTTCGTCGACCCGGGCCAGCCGGGTGGCGGTCGCCACCCGTTCGGGGCCGGCGGACGGGTCGCCCGCCAGGATGTTGTCCTCGATGGAGCCGTCGAACAGATACGGATGCTGGAATACCACGGTGGTCGCGGCGCGCCGGGCGTCGCGATCCAGCGTTGTGACATCGACGCCGTCGAGCAGCACCCGGCCCGCGGTCGGTTCGAGCAGCCCGGCGATCAGCGCCAGGATGGTGCTCTTGCCCGACCCGGACGGACCGACCACCGCCGTCGTGCTGCCCGGCCCGAGGACGAAGCTCAGTTCGCGCAACACCGGGCTGTCGCCGTAACCGAAACTGACACGGTCGAATTCGATGCGGGAGCCAGCGCCGGTCACCGCCGGCGAATCCGTGCCCGCTGCGCTCACCGGTGCGTCCAGCACGGTCCGGATACGCGCCAGGGTGGCCCGGGTGGATTCGATCGCCGGGGCCAGTTCACTCAGCGCGGTGAACGGCTCCAGGTAGCGGGCGATCACCACGATCAGTGCGATCGCGGCGGGAACCTCGAGGCTGCCGCGCATCGTCAGCACCGTCACGACGGCCGCCAGCAGGACCAGCGCGAGCTGGCTGGCGAGGCTGAACAGCAGCTGCCCGGGAACCTGCATGCCCAGGAGTCGCATCGTCGCGCCGTGCTGCGCCCGCAGCGCGGTACCCACCTGGCTGCGGGCCGGTTCCACCCGGCGCGCGGCGCGCAGTGCCTGCTGGGTCCGGGCGAATTCGATGATGCGTTCGGTCAGAGCCGTGTTGGTTCGTTCGGCCAACGCGTCCGCGCCGCGGCCGAGCCGGCCCGAGGCCCACATGGCCGCCAGCAGGGCGGCCACCCCGAGCAGTGCCGCGAGTCCCACCGGTACCGAGATGCTCAGCAGTGCAACAGAAATCGCGATCGGCAATAACACCGCGCCGATCAGCGGAGTGAGCAGGTTGACCACCAGGCCGACCAGCTCCGGTCCGGTGGACGCGATCGCCTGCCGCACCGTGGCGGTGTGCTCGGCGGTGAGCCAGTCCAGCCGGACGGCCGGCAGCCGGTCAGCCATCTCGTGCTGACTGCGATCGAGCAGCGCGAAGCCCAGGCCGAAGGCGATCCGGGCGGTCGCGGTGTCGATCACCCAACCGGCCGCCGTCGCCGCCGTCAGCCAGCCCAGCCACGGCCAGGCCTCTGCCGGCGTTCCGCCGAACAGTGCGGTCACCAGCGGAACCAGCAGCACGGTGCCGACCGCGCGGATCGCCACCGACAACACCGCCAACGTGGCGTACAGCGTGAGGCGGCCGCGCTGCTGGGCGGGCACCAGGGCGATCAGGGTGCGGATCATCGGGCTGCCCCCGTCGCGACCGTGGCCGAACCGATTCTCGTTGCGTCCCAGAGCTTTCGGTAGCGTCCGTTGGCCGCCAACAGTTCCTCGTGGGTGCCGCATTCGGCGAGCTCCCCGTCATCGAGGACCACGATCTGGTCGGCGTGGGTGACGGTGTGCAGCCGGTGGGCGATCACCAGGACGGTGCGGCCCTCGGTGAGCCGCGTGATGGCTTGCTGCACAAGATATTCCGATTCCGGATCGGCGAACGCGGTGGCCTCGTCCAGGATCAGCACCGGGGTGTCGGCGAGGATCGCCCGGGCGATGGTCAGACGCTGGCGCTCACCACCGGAGAGCCCGGAGCCGGCACCCAGCACGGTGTCGTAGCCCTGCGGCAACCGTTGGATCCGCTCGTCGATCTGGGCTGCACGCGCGGCCCCGCGCACCCGTTCGGGTTCCGCGTCCGGGTCGGCCAGGGCGATGTTGTCGGTCACCGTGCCGTGCACGAGCTGTGTTTCCTGCAGCACGAATCCGACCCGGCGGTACAGCTCGTCGGCACTCAGCGTACGGACGTCGGCGCCGTCCACCCGGATGGCCCCGGCGTCGACGTCGTGGAAGCGGGCCAGCAGCGCGGCCAGGGTGGACTTGCCCGAACCCGACGGCCCCACCAGCGCGGTGACGGTGCCGGGCCGCAGGGTCAGCGACACATTCTTGATGACCGGCAGATCGGGCCGGTAGCCGAAGGTCACCTGATCGAACTGGACCGCGGCGTCCGTGACAGCGGGGCTGCCCGCCCCGACCTCGAGTTCGGGCTCGTCCAGGGTGGTCTGCAGCCGGCGGGCGGCCAGCAGGCCGCCGCGGATGCCGCCCAGCCCGTAGCCGATGCCGAGCAGTCGCACGCCGAAAGTGGTGCCCAGCAACAGGAATGGCATCAGATCAACGGGATCCAGCCGCCCGCCGACCACCAGCGGAACGCCCACCACCGCAATGAGCCACAGGAAGGTCGCGGGCCGGGTGACCAGGTCCATCATCGTCTTCTTGCCCGTGAACGGGCGCTGCCAGCCGACCAGGAAGGCGATGTACTCATCCAGGCTGCGCCGGAAGCTGGACCCGGTGGATCCGCCGAATGTCCGGATGACGGGCTGGCCCTCCAGGTAGGCGCCGGCCTCGCCCGCCATGCGGTCGGCCCACCGCTGCGACTGCGCGATCTTCGGTCCGGACTGCACCATCATCAGCCACATGGTCACGATGTAGACCAGCACCGGGATGAACAGCAACGCGGCCAGGCGCCAATCCACGACGAACAGGTAGATCAGCACCGCCACCGGTGCGACCACCGCGTTGACGGCATCGGGAATGGCGTGGGTCACCAGGTAGTGCAGTGCCAGCGTGTCATCGGTGACCAGTTGCTTGACCGAGCCGGAACTGCGGGCGGTGAACCAGCCCAGCGGCAGGCGGGCGAGTTTGGTGAGCAGCCGGGTGCGCAGATCGCGCGCGAACCGGGCGTCGATCACGTGCAGCCACAGGGTCAGCGCGGCGCCCAGGACGGTACCCAGCCCCAGCAGGCCGACCGCGGTCAGCCCGAGGGACAACAGCTCGTCGCGGCCGGCGCCGGACGACAACGACCGGACCAGTTCCACCAGCAGCACGAACGGCGCCAGCTGGACCAGGGTGATGACGGCCTGCAGCAGTCCCGAGACGATCAGCGGGGTGCGTAGCGGACCCAACAGCCGCCCGGCCGCCTGGGCACGCCAGCGTCCGGGCGCGGCAGTCACCGCGGGCGCCGCGGCGACCGGGGCCGGCGGTGCGGCGGAATGCTCGTCGGGGCCGCGCCGCGTGCCCATCGCCCGCCCCTGCGTCCAGTAGGCCTGGGCGTGAATCTCGGTCTTGGGGAAGCCGAATTCGTCGCGCAGCCGGGTCCGCAGGTTCTTCAGCGACGCGGCTTCCGGGGTCACCCAGCAGTACCAGTTCGACCAGTCCCGGGCCTCGATCGCGCTCGCCAGCGAGGAAGCGTCGTGTCGGCTCACTCGGTGCAGCCGCAACCGGGGATGCTCGGCGATGGGAATCAGGGCGTCGGCGTTGTCGTGCTGCTCGAGGTAGACCTCGATCGGGATGTCCGCGGGGACGGCGCCGATGATGCCGTTGATGGCCGGCGTCGAGGCCGCGTCGCCGATCAGCAGATAACCCGACGGCGGCTCGTCGGCCACCCGGAATCCGGCCGACCCCAACGTCATCACCGGGATGGTGGCACCGGCCACCACGGTGCGCGCCCATTTCGAAGCCGGGCCGGCCGGCTCGTGCAGCACGACGTCCACGGCGAACCGACCGGATTCGGGGTCGGCCTCGGTCAGGGTGTAGGCCCGCTGGAACTGTGTGCTGCCGCCGTCGGGGTCCGGGAACCAGAACCGCAGCCACGCCGTCGGCTCGGCGACGGCGTCCTCGAACAGGGTGGGTGACACCATCCTGATGCGAACGAAATGCGGTGCCAGTTTTACGGTTTCGAGCACTGTCGCCTGGTGGTCGCGGGCGCCGAACCCGCGCAGCACCACGCCCTGGAAGCCGCGCGACATCAGCTGCCCGCCCCGCCGGCGCGGGGCACCAGGAACGGCGCCAGCGTGCTGAGCTTCTCGCAGGTCTCCTCGAATTCGCGGTCCGGCGTCGAGCCGGCGATGATGCCCGCGCCGGCACGCAGCCAGGTCCGCCCCTCGCGCTCGTAGGCGGCCCGCAGCACCAGCGCGGCGTCCATGCCGCCGTCGGACGAGAACTTCACCACCGCACCGGAATACAGCCCCCGGGGGTTCTCGTCGAGGCGCATGATCGCGTCGATGCCTCGCGCTTTCGGGATGCCCGATGCGGTGACGGCCGGGAAGAGCGCTTCGAGGGCGTCCATCCGGTTGCGCTCGGGGCCGAGTGTGCCGGCCACCGTCGAGCCCAGGTGCTGCACGCTGCCGCGTTCGCGGATGGTCATGAAGTCGCGCACCACGGCGCTGCCGGGCTCGGCGACCTCCCCGATCTCCTGCAGCGACGTCCGCACCGAGATGACGTGCTCGACGATCTCCTTGGTGTCCGTCTCGAGCTCGGTGCGGGCCCGGCGGTCATGCTCGGCACCGCGTCCGAACGCCCGTGTCCCGGCCAACGGTTCGGTGATGACGGCGCCGTCGCCGGTGACCGCCGCCACGAGTTCGGGGCTGAAGCCCAGCGCCCGGATTCCGGCCAGGTGCAACAGGAATGAGCGCGCCGGCGTGTTGCCCAACCGGCCGCGGCGATACGTCGCGGGGAAGTCGACCGCAAACGGCACGTCGTAGCGTCGCGACAGGATCACCTTGTCGTAGTGCCCGGCGGCAATCTCACCGACCGCGCGTGCGACCCGGTCCCGGTACTGCGCGGTATCGACCCGCACGTCCACCGGCCGGGCGGCGCCCGCGGCGGGGATCGTCCCGGCGAGCATCTCCTCCACCAGTCGAATCTGCTCGGGCGTCGCACCGGAGTAGTGAATCTCATTGTCGCAGATCCGGATTCGTGTGCTCGGCCAGAACAGCCGGGCCAGTGGGGCGCCCGCCGCCAGCCGGCCCTGCAAGCCGTGCCGGTAGGTGCCGAACTCGAAGGCGATCCAGCCGAACAGCTGCTCGGCCTCGAGCAGCAGCAGGTCCACCACCTCGCCGAGGGCAGCTCCCGGGCCGCCGGACCACGCCCGGCGGACGGTCACGCCGTCGCGGGTCACCCGCAGTTCGCCCGCGTCGAGCTCGATCAGCGCGGCCACGCCGAACGCGAGCGTCCACTCGCCGGAATGTTCGTAGACCAGGTATTGCTCACCGCTCGCCTCGGGCAGCAGCCGGACGAGTTCGGCGATCAGCTCTGCCGGGTGGACGTCGGTCGGCAGGGCGACGACCGGACTGACCTTCGAGGACACGGAGGTAAATGTAGCCTAACCTTGCTTTCGGGTGGCGGGTCAGCCCAGCAACGACCGCACCACGCCGTCGGCCAGCAGCCGGCCGGCGTCGGTCAGGACCAGCCGATCGTCGGAAACCCGCAGCAGACCCTCCGCGACCGCCGTCTCCGATCTGGCCAGTTCGGCGCCATCGAGCACCGCGGTCGGCAGCCCGTCGCGCAGCCGGATGCCCAGCAGCACCTCCTCGACGTGCCGGTCATCGGGGTCGAGGACCTCGGACCCGGCCACCGGCAGCCGGCCCTCGGCCAGCGCGTAGGCGTAGGCGGCCGGCAGTTTGAGGTTCCACCACCGGGTGTCGCCGGCGAAGGAGTGCGCCCCCGGACCAGCGCCCCACCACTGCCCGCCGTTCCAATAGCCCAGGTTGTGCCGGCATTCGCCGCCCGGGCGGCTCCAGTTCGACACCTCGTACCAGTCCAGCCCGGCCGCCGCAAGCCAGCCGTCGAGCAGTTCGTAGCGCCGCGCCAGCACGTCGTCGTCCACCGGAGTGATCTCACCGCGGCGCACCCGGCGCGCGAGCGCGGTGCCGTCCTCGACCACCAGCGCGTAGGCCGAGATGTGGTCCACCCCGGATTCCAGCGCCGCATCCAGCGAGCGGTGCAGGTCGTCGTCGGTCTCCCCCGGCGTCCCGTAGATGAGGTCGATGTTGACGTGCGAGAGGCCCGCAGCCAGCGCTTCCCGGGCCGCCGCCGGCGCTCGGCCGGGCGAGTGCACCCGATCCAGGATCTGCAGGACCCCCGGAGCCACCGACTGCATCCCCAGCGACACCCGGGTGTACCCGGCCGTGCGTAACTGCGCGAAGAATTCCGGGGACGTCGACTCCGGGTTGGCCTCCGTGGTGATCTCTGCGTTCCAGCCCAGCGTGAACGCGTCCCGCACGGCGTCGAGGACATCGGCCAGCCCGCGGCCGCCCAGCAGCGACGGTGTCCCGCCCCCGACGAACACCGTGTCCACCGTGCGTCCCGGCAGTGTTTCGGCCGCCAGCGCGAGTTCGGTCCGCAGCGCCGCGAGCCAGCCGGCCGGGGTCGCGCCCCCGAGCTCACCGGGGGTGTAGGTGTTGAAGTCGCAGTAGCCGCAGCGCGTCGCGCAGAACGGCACGTGGATGTAGATGCCGAACTGCCCGCCGGACGTCAGCGTGAGGTCGGGCAGCATGGTTCCCATTCAACACCGACGGGTTCGGCGAGCCGTGCGGTCCGGCGAGCACGAGGCGTTCCGCTCACCTCGAGCCGAAATTCGGCCAAATTGGGGCGGCGGGGCCCTCCGTGGCAGAATGACCAGCGTGATCGCCGTCCCCGCCCCGCTCATCCTGGTGGTGCGTCGGCACGTCGACTTCAAGCGCGTCTGTAGCTGTTGCTGTCTGCCTTGATGCCGTAGAGACCTGCCCACCCAGTTCCACAGCTGGCCGCCGGATCTGCGCCGCCGGATCAGCCACCCCGGTGAATCAGTGCGCTCCGAACGGTCGGTTCCTCACAAGGAGCACGAATGACCGACACCGCAGAGAAAGCGGCCCGCCCCGCCAAGACACGCGACGAGGGCCAATGGGCCCTGGGCAGCCGCGAACCGCTGAACCACAACGAGGTGTTCAAGCAGGAGGACGACGCCCTCAACGTCCGGGCCCGCATCATCGACGTCTACTCCAAGCAGGGTTTCGACAGCATCACCAAGGATGATCTGCGTGGCCGGTTCCGCTGGATGGGCCTCTACACCCAGCGCACCGAGGGTTACGACGGCACCTTCACCGGTGACGACAACGCCGACCTGCTCGAAGCGCCGTACTTCATGATGCGGGTACGCACCGACGGCAAGGCGCTGTCCGCGCAGGCCGTCCGCACCCTGGGTCAGATTTCGGTCGACTTCGCCCGCGATAGCGCCGACATCACCGACCGGGAGAACCTGCAGTACCACTGGCTCCGGGTGGAGGACGTGCCCGAGATCTGGCGTCGCCTGGACGACGTCGGCCTGCAGACCATGGAGGCCTGCGGCGACTGCCCGCGCGGCATGCTGGGGTCCCCGCTGGCCGGCGACTCGCTGGCGGAGGTCCTCGACCCGACCTCGGCGCTGAAGGAGATCGAGCAGCGCTACATCGGCAGCCCGGAGTTCTCCAACCTGCCGCGCAAGTTCAAGACGGCGGTCTCCGGTCTGCAGGACGTCGCCCACGAAATCAACGACGTGTCCTTCATCGGGGTCGACCACCCCGAGCATGGTCCGGGCCTCGACGTATGGGTCGGTGGCGGCCTGTCCACCAACCCGATGCTGGCGCAACGCCTGGGCGTGTGGGTGCCGCTGGAAGAGGTCGCGGAGGTCTGGGCCGGCATCGTCGGGATCTTCCGCGACTACGGCTACCGCCGCCTGCGGTCCAAGGCCAGGCTGAAATTCCTGGTCAAGGACTGGGGTACCGAGAAGTTCCGCGAGGTACTCGAAACGGAATACCTCCAGCGTCCGCTGCACGACGGGCCGGCACCGGAGCAGGTGCCGCACACCGTCGACCACGTCGGGGTGCAGAAGATCCGCAACGGCCTCAATGCCGTCGGCGTCACGGCGATCGCGGGCCGGGTGTCGGGCACCATCCTGACCCAGGTGGCCGATCTGATGGAGGCCGCCGGCGCCGATCGCGCCCGGCTGACCGCGTACCAGAAACTGATCATCCTCGACGTGCCCGATGAGAAGGTGGACGAGCTCGTCGATGGACTCGATGCGCTGGGTCTTTCCGCCCGGCCGTCGCGCTGGCGCCAGAACCTGATGGCCTGCACCGGCATCGAGTACTGCAAGCTGAGCTTCGCCGACACCCGTGGCCGCGCGCAGGTGCTGGTGCCGGAACTCGAGGACCGTCTCGCCGACCTCAATGCGACGCTCGACGTGCCGGTGACCGTCAACATCAACGGCTGCCCCAACTCGTGCGCCCGCATCCAGGTCGCCGACATCGGCTTCAAGGGCCAGATGGTGGACGACGGTAACGGACCCGAGGAGGGATTCCAGGTCCACCTGGGCGGCAGCCTGGGCCTCGACAGCGGGTTCGGCCGCAAACTGCGCCAGCACAAGGTGCTGTCCACCGAGCTCGGCGACTACATCGAGCGGCTTGTGCGCAAGTTCGTGAAACAACGCGAGGATGGCGAGCGTTTCGCCCAGTGGGCCATTCGGGCCGACGAAGCCGACTTGAGGTGAACGCATTGAGCACACAGACCGATCTGCGGGAACTAGCCGAGCGTGGCGCCGCCGATCTGGCGGACGCCTCCGCCGAGGATCTGCTGCGCTGGACCGACGAGAACTTCGGCGGCGCCTATGTCGTCGCGTCGAACATGCAGGACGCGGTCCTGGTCGAGATGGCCGCCAAGGTGCGCCCGGGCGTCGACATCCTGTTCCTGGACACCGGCTACCACTTCGCCGAGACCATCGGCACCCGTGATGCGGTCGAGGCCGTCTACGACGTGCATGTGGTCAATGTCACGCCGGAACTCACCGTCCCCGCACAGGACCAGGCGCACGGCAAGGATCTGTTCGCCCGTGACCCGGCCTCCTGCTGCCGGATGCGCAAGGTCGAACCGCTGTCGAAGGCCCTGGCCGGCTACCGCGCATGGGTGACCGGAATCCGCCGCGTCGAGGCCCCGACGCGGGCCAACGCGCCCCTCATCTCGTTCGACGAGGCGTTCGGCCTGGTGAAGATCAACCCGCTGGCAACGTGGTCCGACGAGCAGATGCAGGACTACATCAACACCAACGGCATCCTGGTGAACCCGCTGGTCGACGAGGGCTATCCGTCGATCGGCTGCAAGCCGTGCACCGTCAAGCCCGAACCGGGCTCCGACCCGCGCAGCGGTCGCTGGCAGGGACTGGCCAAGACCGAATGCGGGCTGCACGCCTCATGATGCCCGCGCTCGTGCTGACCGCGCACGGCAGCGCCGACCCGCGCTCTGCCGCGGTTGCGCACGCCGTGGCCGGCCGGATTCGGCGACTGCGGCCCGAACTCGATGTGCGGGCGGCGTTCCTGGAGCGAAACACCCCGAACCTGCGTGACGTCCTGCGTTCGGTCGAGGCGCCGGTGGTGACGCCCATGCTGCTGGCCGACGCCTATCACGCCCGGGTCGACATCCCCGAGATCATCGCGTCATGTCGGCCGGATGCCCGCCAGGCCATCCTGCAGGCCGACGTCCTGGGCGAAGACCCGGTCCTGGTGCACGTGCTGCGTCAGCGGCTGGCCGAGGCCGGGGTCAGCGCCGACGACCCCGACACTGGCGTCATCGTCGCGGCCGTCGGATCCTCGAGCCGCAGCGCCAACGCCCGCACGACGTCGGTCGCAACGGCTCTGGCGTCCGGTACCCGGTGGGCCGGCACACGGATCGCTTTCGCCACCGGGCCCCGCCCCACGCTGACCGACGCCACCCTGCGGCTGCGGGCCGGCGGTGCGCGGCGGATCGTCGTCGCGCCGTGGTTCCTGGCACATGGCCGGATCACCGATCGGGTAGCCGAATATGCTCGGGCCCAAGGACTTTCGATGACGGAGCCGCTGGGCTCACACAACCTGGTGGCCGCCACCGTGCTGGACCGCTACGAGGCGGTCATCGCGGCGCGCGCGGCGGCCTGACCACTAGTCTCACCGAGCAACCGATCGGGGTGGTGGTAATCATTGACCCCGCCGCCGGGTAACGCGAGTTGCGGTGGCGGTATCCACTCCATCCGCCCGTCCTCGCGCCTTCGGACCTTCCATCCGCCGGTGGCTTTCAGCTTGTGGTGCGGACCGCATCCTGTCCAGTTTGTTGCCACGGAGGCCAAAGTGGCGCATGGGCCTTCTGGTTGCCCCTTCCAAGGACCTTCGTCCCCTTGACCACGATACCCACTGGGGTATATTCGAACCGAGAAGTAGATACCCCAGTGGGTATATCGGAGGAAGGTCGAGAATGAAACTCATCCAGTACTACCTGGACTGCCTGTCACACGCGTCGTACCTGCTCGGCGACGAGAACACCGGCCGCGCCGTGGTGATCGACCCCCAGCGCGACGTGTCGGAGTACCTGGCCGACGCCGCGGAACTCGGCATGACGATCGAGTTGGTCATCGAGACCCACTTCCACGCGGATTTCCTGTCGGGCCACCTCGAACTCGCCGATGCCACCGGGGCAAAGATCGTGTACTCCGCTGTCGCGCAGCCCGAGTTCGACTTCCTGCCGGCCGCCGACGGGCAGCGCTACTCACTCGGCGACGTGACGCTGGAGTTCCGCCACACGCCCGGTCACACCCCTGAGTCGATGAGCATCGTGGTGTACGAGCATGCCGACGACGCCACCCCCTACGGCGTGTTCACCGGCGACACCCTCTTCATCGGCGACGTCGGGCGGCCCGACCTGCTGGCCTCCATCGGCTTCACCCGCGAGGAGCTGGCCGACAAGCTGTACGACTCACTACACACGAAGCTGATGACGCTGCCCGAGGCCACCCGGGTGTACCCGGCCCACGGTGCCGGCTCGGCCTGCGGCAAGAACCTGTCCACCGATCTGGTGTCGACCATCGGCGAGCAGAACCGGACGAACTACGCGCTGCGCGCCCCCGACAAGGCGACCTTCATGGACCTGGTCACCGCGGGCCAGCCGCCGGCGCCCGGCTATTTCGTCTACGACGCCATCCTCAACCGAAAGGACCGGCAGCTGCTGGACGAGCACGCCGCCCCGCCGGTGATGTCCTTCGATGAGGCCATGCGAGCGGTCGAGAAGGGCGCGATCCTGGTCGACGGGCGCAGCCCCGAGGAGTTCGCCCTCGGTCACCTGAAGGGCGCGGTCAACATCGGCCTGGAGGGCCGTTACGCCGAATTCGCCGGATCCGTCGTCAAACCCGACATCGACATCGTCCTGATGACCGATCCCGGTCAGGAGCTCGAGGGTAAGAACCGGTTGGCGCGCATCGGTTTCGACCGGGTCGTCGGCTGCCTGCCCGACCCCGAGCGGGTGATGTTCACCCACCGCGGCGAGGTGCGCACGGCATCGCGGTTGACCACCACCGCGTTCGGCGAACGACGGGCCGATGTGCCCGGTCTGCAGATCGTCGACGTCCGGAATCCGGGCGAGGCCGAGGCCGGCATGATCCCCGGCGCCGTCAACATCCCGGTGGGCCAGCTCCCGGACCGCACCGGCGAACTGGACCCGGCCCGGCCCACCGTCGTCTACTGCGCCGGCGGCTACCGGTCCTCGGTGGCGGCCAGCCTGCTGCGTCAGCGCGGCTTCACCGACGTCAGCGACATCCTGGGTGGCTACAACGCCTGGGCCGAGGCGGTCCAGAATGCCTGAGCCACAGCGAAATAACGGCCAGCACCGGATCCTGATCGTCGGCGGCGGCACCGCCGGCATCACCGTCGCGGCCCGGATGCTCCGCAAGGGCCACCACGACGTCGCGGTCATCGAACCCTCGGAATCGCACTACTACCAACCGCTGTGGACGTTGGTCGGCGGCGGCGAGGCCACGGCGGGCGAAACCCGCCGGGCCGAAGCCGCGGTGATGCCGAAGCACGCCACCTGGATCAAGAACACCGCGTCGTCGGTCGACCCGGACAACAATCAGGTCACCTGCGCGGACGGCGCGGTCTACGGCTACGACGCACTCGTCGTATGCCCCGGCATCCAGCTGGACTGGAACCGGACCGACGGGCTCGAGGAAGCCATCGCGTCCGACGGCGTATCGTCGAACTACCGCTTCGACCTCGCCCCCAAGACGTGGGACCTGGTCCGCCGTACCCGAAGCGGTTCAGCGGTTTTCATGATGCCGTCGGGCCCCATCAAGTGCGCCGGGGCACCGCAGAAGATCGCCTATCTGGCCGCTGATCATTGGCGCCGCCAGGGCGTGCTCGACAACATCGACGTGCATCTGGTACTGCCGACCCCGCGCACCTTCGGCATCGCGCCGATCGCCGACAACCTCGACAAGGTGGCCGCCGGCTACGGCATCACGGTGCACACCAACTCCGAGATCACCGGCATCGACGCGGCCACCCAGAAGGTCACGCTGTCGGCGACGGCCGAAGGCGGAACCGATGCGACACTCGGCTTCGACATGCTCCACGTGGTGCCCAAACAGTCGGCGCCCGATTGGATCAAGGCCAGTCCCCTGTCCACCGGCGACGCGAACGGGTACGTCGACGTCGACAAGCACACGCTGCAGCACGTGCGTTACCCGAACGTGTTCGCCCTCGGCGACGCCGGCTCGACGCCCAACTCGAAAACCGGTGCGGCGATTCGCAAACAGGCGCCCGTCGTCGTCGCGAACGTCGATGCGGCGCTGGCCGGCCGACCTCTGCCCGCACGCTATGACGGCTATGCGTCCTGCCCCATCGTGACGTCATCGCACGACATGCTGCTGGCCGAGTTCGACTACGACTTCCAGCTGAAACCGTCCTTCCCCCTGCTGGATCCGACCAGACCGCACCGCGCGTACTGGTACCTGAAGCGCTACGGGCTGCCCGCCCTCTACTGGAACCTGATGTTGAAGGGACTCGCGTGATGACCGCACCCACCCTCGACGGCGGGATCCGCGCCTGGCAGGACCAGGGTTTCGACGTGGCTCGACTCACCGACGCCCGGCCGGCGAAATGATCGCGCTCACCGTCGCTCTGGCGGTCCTGGTCGGCGTCTCGCTGGGACTCCTGGGCGGCGGCGGATCGATCCTGCTGGTGCCGTTGCTGACCTACGTCGCGGGGCTCCCGGCCAAGGATGCCATCGCGGTCTCGCTGCTGGTGGTCGCGGTCACCAGCGCGGTGGCCGCCATCAGCCACGCACGGGCCGGCCGAGTGCAGTGGCGCACCGCCCTGTTGTTCGGCTCGGCCGGTATCGTCGGCGCATATGCCGGCGGCCTGCTGAGCCACCTGGTGCCGGGCACCGTGTTACTGATCGCTTTCGCGGCGGTGATGGTGGCCGCCGGTCTCGCAATGCTGCGCGGCCGCCGGGAATGTCCTGCCGGTCACCGTATTCCGGTGGCCAAGGCGATCGGCCAGGGTGCCGCGGTGGGCATGCTCACCGGACTGCTCGGAGCCGGCGGCGGCTTCCTGGTGGTGCCCGCCCTGGCGCTGCTGGGTGGGCTGGCCATGCCCGCCGCGATCGGGACGTCACTGGTGGTCATCGCGATGAATTGCGTTGCGGGACTTGCCGGGCACCTGTCCGGAGCCGCGCTGGACTGGCGGCTGGCGGGCGTGGTGACCGCGGCGGCCGTCGTTGGCGCCCTGCTCGGATCACGCCTGGCCGCCCGCATCGACCCGGACAGCCTGCGGGCGGGCTTCGGCTGGTTCGTCCTGCTGATGGCGTCGCTGATCCTGGCCGAGGAGGTGGACCCGGCCCTCGGGCTGACGACCGCGGGCCTGACGGCGGTGGCCGCGGCGATGTGGTTGGGCTGCCGCACCGACGTGTACTGCCCGATCAGGACACTCCTGCACCGGACGTCCGCCGCGGCCGTGCGCTGACCGGGGTCAGGCGTCGGCCAGCACCTCGCCGACGGGCGCAACCTGCGCATCGCCCGCGATCGGCGGAACTCGGGTGGCCCGCACATAGACCGTCTCGCCGGCCTTGATACCCAACGCCTCCGCGTCACCGCGGGTGATCTGCGCGGTGAACGGTGCACCCGTTGTGGCACTGGTCAATTCGACCCGAACCTCGAAGCCGAGATAGACGACGCGGTCGACGGTTGCCTTGGTGACCCCGGTGGACTCCGCGGTGCCGTCGCCGGCGGCGATCGCCATCTCCGGGTTGCGGCCAACGCGAATGTCATGCGGGCGCACGAGGATTCCGTTCAACGAGGACACCGTGCCCAGGAACGACATGACGAAGGCGTTGGCCGGTGAGTCGTACACCTCGGTAGGCGTGCCGACCTGCTCCACCCGACCCTTGTTGAGCACCGCGATCCGGTCGGCGACGTCGAGCGCCTCGGCCTGATCGTGCGTGACCAGCACGGTGGTGACGTGGACCTCGTCGTGCAGCCGGCGCAGCCAGGCGCGCAGATCCTCGCGCACCTTGGCATCCAGCGCGCCGAACGGCTCGTCGAGCAGCAGCACCTCGGGATCGACGGCCAGTGCGCGCGCCAGCGCCATGCGCTGACGCTGGCCACCGGAGAGCTGATTGGGGTAACGAGTCTGGAATCCGGCGAGGCCGACCACCTCGAGCAGGTTGTCCACCTTCTCGGCGATCTCGGCCTTGGGACGCTTACGAATCTTCAGGCCGAAGGCGACGTTGTCGCGCACCGTCAGATGCTTGAACGCCGCATAGTGCTGGAAGACGAAGCCGATGCCGCGCTTCTGCGGCGGCACATGCGTGACGTCCCGACCGTTGATCACGATGCTGCCGGTGTCGGGTTCGTCGAGGCCCGCGATGGTCCGCAGCAGGGTGGACTTACCCGAGCCCGACGGCCCCAACAACGCGGTCAGCGACCCGGACGGCACCACGAAGTCGACGTTGTCGAGCGCGGCGAACTCGCCGTAGTGCTTGTTGGCACCGCTGACGGTGATCGCGTTGGTCATGAAGTCTCCTTGCAACATCGCTATTTTGCCGCCCTTGCCCGCCGCGCGTCGAGCACCACCTGAACGATCAACACCAGCACCGCCACCGCCATCAACACCGTCGACACCGCGTAGGCGCCGTACTCGTTGCCGCGGTTGTAGCGATCCGCCACCAGCAGGGTCAGGGTCTGCGACTTGCCCGGCAGGTTGGACGAGACCATGATCACCGCGCCGAACTCCCCGAGGGTGCGGGCGATGGTCAGCACGATGCCGTAGGTCAGACCCCAGCGGATCGACGGCAGGGTGATGCGCCAGAACGTCTGCCACCACTGGGCGCCCAGGGTCGAGGAGGCCTCTTCCTGCTCGGTGCCCAGCTCGTGCAGCACCGGCTCGACCTCGCGGATGACGAAGGGCACGGTGACGAAGATGCTCGCCAGCACGATGCCCGGGAAGCTGAAGATGATCTTGAGCCCGAAGTCGTTCTCGACGAAGCCGAACAGCCCGGCCGATCCCCACAGCAGGATCAGCGCCACACCGACGACGATCGGGGACACCGCGAACGGAAGGTCGATGACGGCCTGCAGAACGTTCTTTCCACGGAACTTGTTGCGCGCCAGCACAAGTGCGGTGGGAACACCGAAGATGACGTTCAGCGGCACGACGATCGCGACAACCAGCACCGAGAGCTGCAGCGCGGAGATCGCCGCCGGGGTGGAGATCGACGCGAAGAACTCACCGACCCCCGGGGCGAACGTGCGCCACAGGATCAGCGCGACCGGCACGATCACCAGCACGCCCACATAGGCCAGCGCCGTCCAGCGCAGCAGGTGCTTGACCCACGGCGAGAGCGTCACGGCGCCAGCTCCTCACGACGGGCGGCCCGCGATCCGACGGCCCGCAGGATGAACAGCACGACGAACGAGATCAACAGCAACACGATGGAGATGGCAGCCGCACCGGTGCGATCGTCGTTCTCGATCAGGGTGCGGATCCACTGCGAGGACACCTCGGTCTCCCCCGGCACCGCGCCGCCGATCAGCACCACCGAACCGAACTCGCCGATGGCGCGGGAGAACGCGAGTCCGGCACCGGACAGCAGCGACGGCAGCAGGGCGGGCAGCACGACGTGGGTGAAGATGGTCGGGTTGTTGGCGCCCAGCGAGGCGGCCGCCTGCTCGACCTCCTGGTCGAGCTCGAGCAGGACCGGCTGCACCGACCGGACCACGAACGGCAGCGTGACGAAGAGCAGGGCGATCCCGACGCCCCAGCGGGTGTGCTGCAGGTGCAGGTCGATCGGGCTGTTGGGCCCGTAGAGGGCCAGCATCACCAGGCTGGCCACGATGGTCGGCAGCGCGAACGGCAGATCGATGACCGCGTCGACCAGACGCTTGCCGGGAAAGTCGTCCCGCGTCAGCACCCAGGCCACCAGCAGCCCGAACACCGCGTTGATCAGCGTCACGCCGATCGAGATGGTGAGGGTGACCCGGAACGACTCCAGGGCCGAATGCGATGTCACCGCCGCCCAGAACGCCGCCCAGCCGCCCTTGGCCGACTGCCACACGATGGCGGCCAGTGGCAGCAACACGATCACCGACAGCCACAGTGTCGCCGCGCCCACCCGCAGCGTCGTGCTGCCGTGACGGGTGCCCAGGAAGGCCGGACGGGAGGGCGGCGGACTGCCACCCTCCCCGCCCGTGCCGGTGATCAGAGTGGATGTCATCCAGTGGCCTGCTTGTAGATCTTGGTAATGGTGCCGTTCTCCTTGTCGAACAGCGCGGGGTCGACCTGGCTCCAGCCGCCCAGATCATCGATCGTCCACAACTTCTCCGGGGTCGGGAAGTCCTTGGCGAAATCCGCGGCCACCGCCGGGTCCACCGGGCGGAACCCGGCCTCGGCCCACAGTTTCTGGCCATCGGGCGTGAAGAGGAAGTTCTTCAGCGCGGTGGCCTTGTCCTGATGGCTCGACGAGGTCACCACGGCCACCGGGTTCTCGATCTTGAACGTCTGCGGCGGGTTCACGTGCTCGACGGGCTTGCCCTGCCGTTCGACGTTGATGGCCTCGTTCTCGTAGCTGATCAGCACGTCGCCGGTGCCCTGCAGGAACACGTCGGTGGCCTCCCGGCCCGACCCCGGACGGGTCTTGACGTGCTCGTTGACCAGCTTGGTGACGAAGTCGACGCCGGCCTGCGCGTCCTTGCCGCCGTTGCTCTTGGCCGCGTACGGCGCCAGCAGGTTCCACTTGGCCGAACCGGAGCTCAGCGGGCTGGGGGTGACCACCTCGACGCCGGGCTGCAGCAGGTCGTCCCAGTCCTTGATGTTCTTCGGATTGCCCTGGCGCACCACCAGTGACACCACCGAGCCGAACGGGACGCCCTTGGTGGCGTCGGCGTTCCAGTCCTTGGCCACCTTGTCCGCCTTGACCAGACGCGTGACGTCAGGCTCGACCGAGAAGTTCACGATGTCGGCGGGCTTACCGTCGACCACCGCGCGGGACTGGTCGCCCGAGGCGCCGTAAGAGGTCGTGACGGCGACGCCCTTGCCCTCGGGGGTGGCCGCGAACGCCGGGATGATCTTGCTCCAGCCGGGCTCGGGCACCGCGTAGGCGACCAGCGTCAGCGTGGTGTCGGCCTTGGCGCCGCCGGTATCGCCGGCGACATCGCTCGCGCCGCCGCCGCAGGCCGCCAGGACCGATGCGGACAGGGCGAGCGCGGCGGCTGCTTGCAGCCGGCGCGGCCGGGACACCTTGGTCGTGATCTTCATCAATTGCCTTTCCGGGGTGAGTACACAGGTGAACGGGTTTGATCGGGGTTACCCGTACTCGCGAAAAGGGGGGCGGATCAGTCCTCGGGCGTACGCGCCCCAGCCGTCACCGACACCAGACCGCGAACGGGCTGAGAGTCAGCGACAACAACAGACATCGGCGACGGCGGAAAAACCCACGGCAATGAGGGCCAGGATGTGGCCACTCTTGTTGCCGGACGCCGTTTGCATGGCGGGAAGCCTAACAGGTCAGCGGGTGAGCAACCACATGACGACCACCAGTAACAGCAGCAGCACCAGCGCCGCTGTAACCCGTGACCGGGGCATTCCCGTCATGGCTGATTTTCCTCACGACGACCGAAACGCCGCGCGAGAACCCGGCGAGCGGTGATCGACCGGCCGAGCAGCCCGTCGAGGACCACCGCGGTGCCGTAGGCGAGGGCCAGCACCACCGGCATGACGACGATGACCTGCAGGACGAACCCGCGACCCGTCAGCCACAGCTCGACGCCGTCCCACCAACTCAGAATCCCGGTCATCACCGTCCACCTTAGAACCATCTGTTCAGCGGTCCCTGCGAGATCCACTCGACGTTCGTGTCGGTGCCGGCTGAGCAGATCCCGGGGAGCGCTCCGCCGATTCCGCTGGCGCGCCCCGTGTCACCGGCAGATGATGTCCGGATGACCACAGACGCCCTGAACGGGGAACTGCCCGAGACCGCGCCGCTGATCAGCAGTGCACCCGCGGCGCACACCTCCGACGGGCCACTGCGCAACCCGTTCCCGCCGATCGCCGACTACGGCTTCCTGTCGGATTGCGAGAACACCTGTCTGATCTCATCGAGCGGGTCGGTGGAGTGGCTCTGCGTCCCCCGGCCCGATTCCCCCAGCGTGTTCGGCGCCATCCTCGACCGCGGAGCAGGGCATTTCCGGCTGGCGCCCTACGGGGTGTCGGTCCCCTCGGCCCGCCGCTACCTCCCCGGCAGCCTGATCCTGGAGACCACCTGGCAGACGCACACCGGCTGGCTGGTGGTCCGCGAGGCCCTGGTGATGGGCCCGTGGCACGACCTGGAGGCCCGGTCGCGCACCCACCGGCGCACCCCGATGGACTGGGACGCCGAGCACATCCTGCTGCGCACCGTGCGCTGTGTGTCGGGCACGGTCGAGTTGGTGATGAACTGCGAGCCGTCGTTCGACTACCACCGCATCCCGGCCACCTGGGAGTACTCGGCGCAGGCGTACGGCGAGGCCATTGCGCGGGCGTCGCGCAATCCCGATGCGCATCCGACGCTGCGGCTCACCACCAATCTGCGCCTCGGCCTCGAGGGCCACGAGGCCCGCGCCCGCACCCGGATGACCGAGGGCGACACGGTGTTCGTCGCGCTGAGCTGGTCCAAACACCCGGCGCCGCAGACCTTCGACGAGGCCGCCGACAAGATGTGGAAGACCAGCGAGAGCTGGCGGCAGTGGATCAACATCGGTGACTTCCCCGATCATCCGTGGCGGTCCTATCTACAGCGCAGCGCGTTGACGCTCAAGGGCCTGACCTACTCGCCCACCGGCGCACTGCTGGCGGCCAGCACCACGTCGTTGCCGGAAACCCCTCAGGGCGAACGCAATTGGGACTACCGCTATGCGTGGGTGCGCGACTCCACGTTCGCGCTGTGGGGCCTGTACACCCTCGGACTGGATCGCGAGGCCGACGACTTCTTCGCCTTCATCGCCGATGTCTCGGGCGCCAACAACGGTGAGCGGCACCCGCTGCAGGTGATGTACGCCGTCGGCGGCGAACGCAGCCTCGAGGAATCCGAACTGCACCACCTGTCCGGCTACGACTACTCGCGGCCGGTCCGGATCGGCAACGGCGCCTTCAATCAGATGCAGCACGACATCTGGGGAACGATGCTCGATTCGGTGTACCTGCACGCCAAGTCGCGTGAACAGATCCCGGAGAACCTGTGGCCGGTGCTCAAGGAGCAGGTCGAGGAGGCCATCAAACACTGGCGCGAACCCGACCGCGGGATCTGGGAGGTCCGCGGCGAACCACAGCACTTCACGTCGAGCAAGATCATGTGCTGGGTGGCCCTGGACCGCGGCTCCAAACTCGCCGAGGTGCAGGGCGAGAAGTCCTACGCCCAGCAGTGGCACGCCATCGCCGAGGAGATCAAGGACGACATCCTCGCCCACGGCGTCGACGACCGCGGTGTGCTGACCCAGCGGTACGGCGACGACGCGCTGGACGCCTCACTGCTGCTGGCCGTGCTGACCCGGTTCCTGCCGCCCGACGACCCGCGGATCCGGGCGACGGTCATGGCGATCGCCGAGGAACTCACCGAGGACGGGCTGGTCCTGCGCTACCGCGTCCAGGAGACCGACGACGGGTTGTCCGGCGAGGAGGGCACTTTCACCATCTGTTCGTTCTGGCTGGTGTCGGCCCTGGTCGAGATCGGCGAGATCCATCAGGCCCGGCACCTGTGCGAGCGGCTCCTGGGCTTCGCCTCACCGCTGCACCTCTACGCCGAGGAGATCGAGCCGCGCACCGGCCGGCACCTGGGCAACTTCCCGCAGGCGTTCACCCATCTGGCGTTGATCAACGCCGTCGTGCACGTGATCCGTGCCGAGGAGGAGGCCGACAGCTCCGGGGTGTTCCAGCCCGCCAACGCCCCCATGTAGCACCTGCTCCTCTCCCCGCGAGCGGCCGTGTCTGTACACCGACACGCCGCGGTTTGCGTACAAAGGCGGACGCTCGCGGGCCGAATTCGGCTCACCGCGATCACAATTCGCCCGGCGGGCGCCGCGGTGGCGCAATCGCCGCACCCGTCCCGATCTGCCCAGGTCCGCCCGATGGCCGGGCGGCGCAATGCCGCGCGGCGAGATCGCCGGGTCGTTCCGGCGATTCACCGCGGGCAGTTCGCAGACCTAGCGTTTGAGCATGGCCGAAGCCGACTACGCCGCAGCTAGCCCGCTGCGCCGCCCGCGCGCCGACCAGGCCCGGCTGGTCGCAGACGTCCTGCGGCACCAGATCCACTCGGGGGGCTATCCGGACGGCCTGCCCGCCGAGGCCGAACTGGCGGCCGAATTCGCCGTCTCGCGCAACGCGATACGCGAGGCGCTGTCGACGCTGAAGGATGAGGGTCTGATCGGCCGCGCCACCAAGGTCGGCACCCACGTCGCCGTCCGCAAGTACGACCACGGCCTGGATGCACTGGTCGGCCTCAAGGACACCTTCAAGGACTACGGCGAGGTCCGCAATCAGGTGCGCGCGGCCATCACCGTCGCCGCTCCACCGTCGGTGGCCAGCCGGCTGAACCTGGCGCCCGGTGACCCCGTCGTCTTCGTCGAACGCCTGCGCTATCTCGGAGACCTGCCGCTGAGTCTGGACATGACCTACCTGTCATCCGACATCGGCGCCCGGGTGCTCGAACATTCGCTGGAGAGCAACGACGTATTCAGTCTCATCGAGCACGTCACCGCGCAGCGGCTCGGTGCGGCGGCGCTGGCCGTTGAAGCGGTCAGCGCCGATCCGCACACCGCGGCGATCCTGCAGGTGCCCCATAGTGCCGCGGTCCTGCTCCTGGAGCGTCTCACTCATCTGGACGACGGCCGTCCGGTCGATCTCGAATACATCCGAATGCGTGGGGACCGAATCACCCTGCGCGGCAACATTTCGAGGGGAGACACATGACCCTGGTCAACAACCGCGTGGACGTGCCCGTCACGATCGACGAGTCGCTGTGCATCGACGGCTGCACCCTGTGCGTCGACGTCTGTCCGCTGGATTCCCTGGCCATCAACCCGGCCAACGGCAAGGCCTTCATGCATGTCGACGAGTGCTGGTACTGCGGCCCGTGCGCCGTCCGATGCCCCACCGGCGCCGTGACCGTCAACATGCCCTATCTGCTCCGCTGAAAAGAAGGACGTCCATGAAGAAACCGCTCGCCATCCTGCTCGCCGGAGCCACCGTGGCCGCCGCCGGCTGCTCGCTGGATTCCGAACCGAAGGCCGACGGCCAGGTCGACGTGGTGGTCGGCTACCAGTCCAAGACCATCAACACCGTGACCGCCGGAACACTGCTGCGCGCCAAGGGATTCCTGGAGAACCGGCTGGCCGACATCACCAAGCGGACCAACACCAAGTACAACGTCACCTGGCCGGATTACGACACCGGTGCACCGATCACCGCGCAGATGGTCGCCGAGAAGATCGACATCGGCTCGATGGGTGACTACCCGCTGCTGATCAACGGCTCGAAGACACAGGCCAACCCGCGCGCCAGGACGGAACTGGTGTCGATCACCGGCTACAACCCCAGGGGCGGCCTCAACATGGTTGTGGTGCCGCCCGGTTCACCGGCCAGAACACTGACCGATCTGCGCGGACAGAAGATCTCTGCCAGTGTCGGATCGGCCGGACACGGCACCCTGGTGCAGGCACTGTCCCGCGCCGGCATCGATCCCACGAGCGGCGTCGAGGTGCTCAACCAGCAGCCACAGGTGGGCGCCTCGGCACTGGAATCCGGTCAGGCCCAAGCCCTCTCACAATTCGTGGCATGGCCGGGACTGCTGGTGTTCCAGAACAAGGCGAATCTACTCTACGACGGTGCGGAGCTGAACGTACCGACCTTCCACGGCGTGGTGGTGCGCCGCGACTACGCCGGTCAGCATCCGGAGGTGCTCGACGCCTTCCTGCAGGCGCAGTTGGACGCCAACCAGTTCCTGCACGACAAACCCCTGGAGGCGGCGCAGCTCGTCGCCGAAGGCAGCGGGCTGCCCGAGGAAGTCGTCTATCTCTACAACGGGCCCGGTGGGACGTCATTCGACCCCACCGTCAAACCGTCCCTGGTGACGGCGTTCAAAGGTGATGTGCCGTACCTGAAGTCGATCGGCGACTTCGCCGATCTCGACATCGACGGCTTCGTCTCCGACACCGCCCTGCGCAAGGCGTACGCCGATCGAGGCCTGAACTATGAGCAGGCACTCAACGCGACCGCCAACCCGTTGCCGATCGGCGGGCAGGATCCCGTGTGCAACACCGCGGTCACCGACGCGGCCACCGCCGGCGAGCTCTGGATCGACGGCCGTGCCTCGACCCAGCCGGCCGCCAACCCGAATTGCCTGCTCAAGGCCATCCGCGAAGCCACTGCGCACGGCCAGAAGGTCCGCGCCGCCTACGTTTCCGACGCGGAACTGGGCACCCGCTGGTTCGCCGACCACGCCGTGTGGGTCCAGGACGGCCCGAACTACCTGCCGTTCGGCACGCCGGCCGGCGCACAGCGATACTCGAGCGCACACCCCGGGGCCGTCGCCGTCGACTATCAGCAAGCGCTGGCGGGTGCGGTGTGACCGCCCCGGCAGCGGCCCTGGACGCGGTGGCACCGCGGCTCACCGATGCCGCCGCCATCCCTCGGCGAACGCGGCGTCCGTCGTGGGCCTGGGCGGTTCGAACTGTCTCCGTTCTCGCCGCCGTCGCACTCTGGCAGGTGTTGACCGCCAACGACATCCGGCTCTGGCTGCGGTTCGACACACTCCCCACCGTCAGCGAGATCGTCGCGGCGTTCACGCACCAGCTCGGCACCCAGCAGTACTGGCTGGACCTCGGGCAGTCACTGATCCGCATCCTGACCGGTTTCGCGCTGGCGGCGATCGCCGGTGTGGTGACCGGCATCCTGCTCGGCCGTTCGCCGTTGTTCGCCAACATCTTCGGGCCGTTGACCGAATTGGCCCGGCCCATCCCGGCCATCGCCATCGTCCCCGTCGCCATCCTGCTGTTCCCCACGGACGAGGCCGGCATCGTGTTCATCACCTTCCTGGCGGCGTTCTTCCCGATCATGGTCAGCACCCGGCACGCGGTCCGGGCGCTACCCACCCTGTGGGAGGACTCGGTGCGCACGCTCGGTGGCAGCCGGTGGGACGTCCTGGTCCGGGTGGTGCTTCCGGGCATCCTGCCCGGTGTGTTCGGCGGACTGTCCGTCGGCATCGGTGTTGCCTGGATCTGCGTGATCTCCGCCGAGATGATCTCGGGACGACTCGGCGTCGGGTACCGGACCTGGCAGGCGTACACCGTGCTGGCCTATCCGGAAGTGTTCGTGGGCATCATCACCATCGGTGTGCTCGGATTCCTGACATCCGCCGCGGTGGAACTGGTCGGCCGCCGCGTCACCCGCTGGCTGCCCCGGGGTGGGGAGAGCAATCGATGACCGCGACCGGCATGGGCCTCCAACTGCACGACGTCACGCTGTCCTATGGCGGCCCAGCCGTCGTGCGCGACCTGAACCTGACCGTGGCCCCGGGTGAGATCCTGGTGCTCACCGGGCCGTCGGGCTGCGGGAAATCGACGGTGCTGCGCGCCGTGGCGGGACTCCTCCGTCCCGACGCGGGAACGATCACCGCCGACGGCAGCCCTGTCACCACCACCTCGCGCGACCGTGCCGTTGTCTTCCAGGACAACGCGCTGTTGCCCTGGCGCACAGTGCAATCCAATATCGAACTGGCCCTGAAGCTTTCCGGGCAGCCACGCTCCGGACGACGTGAACGGGCCCGCCGCTGGGTGGCCGACGTCGGGCTCGCGGAGTTCGCGGACTATCTGCCCAAGAGCCTGTCCGGCGGTATGCGTCAACGGGTGCAGCTGGCCCGGGGCCTGGCCGGCGCGCCGCGGGCGGTTCTGATGGACGAACCGTTCGGCGCTCTGGACGCCCAGACGCGAGGCACCATGCAGCGACTCCTGATCGACACCTGGCGGGCGCACCCCACCACGGTGGTGTTCGTCACCCATGACGTCGACGAGGCGCTGCTCATCGGTGACCGGGTCGCGGTGCTCGGCCGTGCGGGCCAGCCGCTGCGGGCCGTGCTGGAGGTGCCGGACCCCCGCACTCCCGGCGCGGACCGAGCTGCGCTACGCACACAAGTCTTTGCCGCCCTGGACCATTCGGAGTTGGTGCACTGATGGAGATTCCCGCAATCACGGACGCCATCCGGCTGGACTGTGACGTCCTGGTGATCGGGGGCGGCACGGCCGGCACCATGGCCGCGCTGACCGCGGCGGAGAACGGCGCCCAGGTCCTGCTGCTGGAGAAGGCGCACGTGCGCCATTCAGGCGCCCTGGCAATGGGAATGGACGGCGTCAACAACGCCGTCATTCCCGGCAAGGCCGAGCCCGAGGACTACGTCGCCGAGATCACCCGCGCCAATGACGGAATCGTCAACCAGCGCACGGTGTATCAGACCGCCACGCGTGGTTTCGCGATGGTGCAGCGACTCGAACGTTACGGCGTGAAGTTCGAGAAGGACGAACACGGCGAGTACGCCGTGCGCCAGGTCCACCGGTCGGGCTCCTACGTCCTGCCGATGCCGGAGGGCAAGGACGTCAAGAAGGCGCTCTACCGGGTGTTGAGGCAGCGCAGCATGCGGGAGAAGATCCGCATCGAGAACCGCTTCATGCCGGTGCGCGTGCTGACCTCGCAGGGCCGCGCCGTGGGTGCGGTCGCCTTCAACAGCAGGACCGGGGAATTCGTCATCGTCGGCGCCAAGGCCGTCATCCTGGCCACCGGTCCGTGCGGCCGCCTCGGACTACCGGCGTCGGGATATCTGTATGGGACGTACGAGAATCCGACCAATGCCGGCGACGGCTACTCGATGGCCTACCACGCGGGCGCCGAACTGTCGGGCATCGAATGCTTCCAGATCAATCCGCTGATCAAGGACTACAACGGTCCGGCGTGCGCCTATGTGGCCAACCCGTTCGGCGGCTATCAGGTGAACGCCCTCGGCGAGCGGTTCGTCGACTCCGACTACTGGTCGGGCCAGATGATGGCCGAGGTGAAGACGGAGATCGAATCGGCGCGTGGGCCGATCTACCTCAAGGTAACCCATCTGCCCGATGAGACGCTGACGTCGCTGGAGAACATCCTGCACACCACCGAGCGCCCGACCCGCGGCACCTTCCACGCCAATCGCGGACACGACTACCGCACCCACGACATCGAGATGCACATCTCCGAGATCGGTTTGTGCAGTGGGCATTCCGCATCCGGAGTGTGGGTGGACGAACATGCGCGGACGACGGTGCCGGGCCTCTACGCCGCCGGCGACCTGGCGTGCGTGCCGCACAACTACATGATCGGCGCGTTCGTCTACGGTGAGCTGGCCGGCGAACACGCGGCCGGAACCTCCGCCGATCTGCCCGCCCCCCAACACCTCCCGGCGGATCAGATCGCCGATGCGCACGAGCTGATCTACCGGGCGGCCCGGCAACCCGACGGTCCCCCGCAGCCGCAGGTCGAGTACAAGCTGCGCAGGTTCGTCAACGACTACGTGGCGCCGCCGAAGACTGCGACCAAGCTGTCGCTGGCCGTGCAGTCATTCGAACGCATGCGTGCGGAGGTCGCCGCCATCG
>Ga0116193_1000420_pt1 | contig 40732 bp, 27 predicted proteins | sample AD_UKC115_MetaG_FD_89892 | JGI IMG/M metagenome (GOLD analysis project Ga0116193, IMG submission 89892) | Active sludge microbial communities of municipal wastewater-treating anaerobic digesters from Hong Kong - AD_UKC115_MetaG | ecosystem: Engineered > Bioreactor > Anaerobic > Digestate... | reverse complement strand
GGAGGCGTATTGTCGTATACGAATGTCCCATCTCCATTGCCACTGATATACCGAGTATTTCCTGCCTTGTCCTCAGGAACTACCATTAAATAATATGTCCCTTCGCCAACAGAAGGCGTAAAACTAAATGAGCCGTTTTCTGTGGTCAAAGGTGGTAAACCCGTGTTTGTCCAGGTGCCACCTAACTCCTTGCGATACCATAATTGAACTTCTTTCAAACCACTATCGGCATCTGCCGCACCTACATAACTCACTTGAATAGGTAAGGAACTAGCATTTGCAACCGTAGGGGATATTGTCACATTCGTTAAATTCAATGGACGAGTCACATCAAACATAAAACTCGCACTGCCATTGCCCGTAGGAACTCCGGTATCATTGCCAGCTGCATCTGCCGCTCGCAAACCTAAATAATATGTCCCTTGCACTGAACCAGGGATAGTAAAATCCACACTGCCACCAGTAGAAACCAGATTCACACCTACATCTGTCCAGGTGCCTCCTTCCCCTTGTTTGTAATACATCTTATACAAGGCAACACCACTCAAATTGTCTGTTGCCGCTCCATAATCAATCCGCACAGGATTCGTATTTGTATATGCTGGAACAGTGATTAAACCAGGAGTAGGAACATGGGTGTCATAGACCGTGCTCGCTTTACCATTACCAGTAGGTGTTGCACTCCGATTACCTGCCCCATCTACTACCACTACATCAAAATAATATGTGCCTTCATCTGTAAATCCACTAAAATTAATACTGCTATTAGGTGCATTTGTAGAATACAGAGTAGTATATCCCCAGGTCCCTCCTGAACCCTGCTTTAACCATAACTCCACTCTGCTAACACCACTACTGGTATCCGCTGCTCCTGTGTAGTTTATTGTTACCGGGAAGGTATTCGTAAATGCTTTCGATGTAGTTACCTCAGATACCGTTGGAGCATCCATCATTGTCCCTCCACCTGAATGCGTGCCACTGTTGGGTGAACCAATTGTATTTCCAACAGCATCCTTTACATTGCTTACGCTTATTGTTATATCTCCACCTTGAAGCATCTCACCTGTATTCCATGTAAGACGATAAGTAGCCCCAGAAAGAAGTGCTACACTTGAAGGATTTGTAGCAAGTGTTCCTTTACCTGTGCCAGATATAGCATAGTTCGTTGCTGTTGTCACACCATCACCCATCGCCTCGCTGAAGGTAACATCTACCTGATGGGGTCCGAATACCTGAACCGATAACACGGTTGGTCGGACTAGGTCGAAACTATAAGTTTGTCCTGAGGTATATGCCTTTGGATATAAGGCATAATTCTGGAAATGAATCATATCATTAGCAGATGAAACATCTAAGCGAACTGTCCCCAATCCACTTAAACTACCTAATGTAACCGTCCGTTTGTTATTCACAATAGCCAGGTTATCTACATAATGTCTATCATTGGCACCTCCTGTAGCAGCAAAGAAACTGATAGCCCAGTCAGATTGTGGTGCCCATTCCGGCATTCTTACATGTGCACGAGGGACAAATCCGTTACCAACATCTGTTTGATAAACAGAGCAAATCCCATCTTGCGTGACTCTGACTCGTATCGGGATATATGAACTACTTCGGATATCGTTTAATTTTACTCTTTTAAGTTCTATCCCATTGTATTTAATAATTAATGCAGGAGTAAATTCATTACCATTATCATAGGTATCAAACTGGACTGTTAAACCACTCCAAACACCCATCCATCCAAAGGGATTATCACTTTTGCCATAACAAAAGCATAAGCCATCGGCACTACTACCGTCAAAAATTCTTACATCAAAACCTGCGGTAAAACTGTTTAGAACCTCGGTAGGGGTAAAATACCATGCTCCCCATTGATTGTTTACATTTTCTGTAAGTTTTAGAACACCTCCATTAATTACAGCGTTATTTACTAATGTCCCAATGCCGGGTGAAGAGGAAAAATCTTCACTTATGTTTATGGTTGGATTTGAAACAGATTGAATAGCGGCATTTGCAGTTCCTGTCTTGGTTAAAGCGAAATCTCCTGTATCTACATTATACATAGGTTCACTGAACAACACGGAATATTGGACACTGCTTGTTCCAGATATAACCGGGTTTGTACTGAGCCGAGTTATACTACTAACTGACGGGTCATAAGCGTATAAACTTAATCGGTCAACTCTATGATATTCATACTCACCACCTGTTCTACCGCCAAGTGCTATTTTCCATGATGCAGGTGGATTCCAACCTGTAATGGATGTTGGACCAATCCTTCGAGAGCCATTAAACCATACCTCTACAGTTGCTCCACCGGAAGCGGCGTCCCGTCTTACTCTTACACTCAGTGTTCTCCATCCACCTTTTAAGTCTGAAGCACCGACAAAGGCAAGGGTTGTATTATTATATGCTAATTCAATAACATTAAATGTATAGGTTCGTAATCGCACGGCTAAACCAGGGATATAATCACCCGTTTCACCCAAATATGTAGGGTCACCGTCAATATCGCTATAACTGAAACTTATGCCATCCGCACCATTTGCACTCCCTTCTGCCATATATACATCACACTTAAAATCAAATGAATACATCGCAATACCTGGTGAAAAAACCCATGCTCCATATTGGCCACCCGTATTTGGTGTAAGTTGAAGCGTATTGTTTGTAATAGAAGCACTGCCATAAAGGGTGCCACCGCCACGACCAGCATCATATCCATCAAAATCACTATATAATGGTAAATTGCTGGTCGTATAAAAGTTATTAAAATAAGAGTTGGGTATCACCTGTTTGCTAACCCCTGGTCCTTCAAACGATAGACTCGCAAGGGCACCTCCACCTCCTTCATAATACTGCATTTCAAAAGAGTGAGGTCCTACATTAAGAGACAAAGGACCTGTGCTGTATTCACCTATTCCTCCCCATTGGTTTATCCTCAATACACCATCAATATATAATCGGACACCGTCATCTGTATAAGTGTAGAAAGTCCAATTGCCTGCGGTAGGAATATAAATATTCCCACGCCATTTTACTGCAAAATAATCTGCATTCGATTGCATACCAGGAACATCTGTTGCACCTGTTCCCCAATTATTGTTTATGTATGGTTCATATCTGGTATATCTCCAGTTTGCAGAATTAAATGCATCTGCAGGTGGAAGACCACCTGTAAATACAAAATACTCTGCCAGCACATCTGAATAAGAAGCCCATTGAAATAGGACTACCAATAGCACAGCACATATCATTGCTTTTCTCATGATATAACTCCTTCCTGTTAGAAAATTAAAATTAATACCATTAAATCTAAAAATTTAAATTCTGCTAATAGAATAACAACAAAATTAATAAAAATTCAATTTTTTTGAGCAAGCAGATAGAAAAGTAATATTATTTTTGAAAGATATGATTCGCTGTGGGAGGTAAGTCATATAAGACAAATATGACATATAAGTCAAATAAATGACAGCACTTTTAAAACTTTATTGTAATTGTTCCAGAAAGGTTTAAAAAGTTAAAACCACTGTTTCATGTCTATTTTGGTATAAGTGCGATGTGAAGCGGTTACTGGTGGATTATTGCCTGCGATGGAGGCATACACAATCAGATTTTTAGGGTCAAACACGCAGGAATGGAGCGTTTCTGGGTTTAGCACGGGTCCATTTGCAAGCCATTCTAAGGCTGTTTGAACAGTAATAGGTCCTTTCCCTTCCTGAGTCTGGAATTGTTTGCCTAACCAGTCATATCGCTGATAAGTATTATGATTTGTAAACAGAACCAGTACCAAACGGAATTGGTCCCAACTCTCCACCTTTAACGGTGGTTTAAGTAGTGGACCTACCCGCCGGGCTAATGCGACCAGTCCCTCTTTGCTTGCAGGATGGTTTGTCCGCCGTATCATATCAGGAAGAGCATAATGTTTAGTCTCTTCATTCTCCTTTGGGTCGTTTGCTTCATAGACATTTTTTATAACAGGGTCAGACTCAATTGTTCTTGCGGAACAAGTATTGGCATCTGCAATTGTGTAAATCCAGCCGGTCGATTCTGGTCCTTTTACGACTATATCAACTGCCTTTTCAAGTGTATCCTGCTCTAACATCATACGAACGGTGACAAAACATGGACGCCCATCGAAGGTGCTGTTGATACTTGGCAGTGTTGCTTGGCCTACCGATATACCGTGAGCGTTTATGCCTGTTAAACTGCCAATTCCTCCTGCCCAGCCCATAAGCATATACGGTTTTATCCCTTCTGGGTGATATACAAAAATTACAGCATCGTCTTGCACATCTCGTTTCGTGCTCCAATCCAGATTGCGTGCATGTAGGATTCTCCCATCCTCCGTCCATTTACCCCAGAAAGTAAAATTTGTGCATTGTGGAACAGCACTTAAGTCTGGCTTATCAACCGCATGGACATCAGAAGAGTCAGGTGAAAATCCCTTACCTGTTTCTGGTGGTGTGTTTGCAGGAAAGTGCAGAATTTCTGCGACCGTAGTGCCTATCAGAAGTTCGTCAAGAGAAATATCGGTTATCCCTGCCTTTTTTAATCCGTCAATAATACCCCTTGCTTCCTCAATAAACCTTTCTGGAATATGTTTTACCATTCTCGAAGACTGTGCATAAACATATTCAGGTGTGTAGTCACGGTCCCACACCGCCTTTTTAATATAGCCTGTTTTGAATACATGAACAATATTTTGTGCAAGCATCCTACCCTGTTGCACGCCCATATCGTAATATGAACCTTTTAGCACACATAATCTCAAATCGCCAACTTGATATAAAGTTCCATTCCCTTCATGGTCAATTTCCTTCACCTCAGGACTCTCGATAACTTGTGGGACGAACCAGTTGGATGTTTTTTGTGGTATTGCGTCTTCACTAAAAACTACGGTTGATATGTAGAAAAAAATCAATAGTATGAGAGTTACAAACCTCAGAAATTGAGACCCTGTTTTGATTTTTCTAATACTGTTCATTTGCCTGTCCTTATTTATGAGTTATTATTTATTTAATTTAAATGACTTCTGGGCAGTAAAAATGGTTTCTAAAAGTTAGTAGATTTTTTACATAATAGTAGATAACTAAAAAATAGACTTATATTTTCTTCATACGTTTTGATTTATGATTTTGTCTTAATGTCTCCATATAAGATTCGGTGGCAACTTGTAAAGTGGTGAGGTTCAAGTTCTGTTAGTAATATTGGCTGTTCATAGCATTTTTGAACTGTGTATGGACATCTTTCTGCAAAGGGACATCGTTCCAGATAGTTTCGCAAATCTGGAGGTGTCCCGGGTAGATGTTCCAATTTTTTTCGTGAGCCCATATTTTGTTTAAGAGATAGCAATGCTTGTGTATAGGGGTGTAATGGTTTTTGGAACAATTGCGATACAGTTGCAATTTCCATTATCTTCCCTGCATATATAATCCATACACGATGGCAAAGTCCTGCTATAAGGCTAAGGTCGTGAGTAATGATTAACATCGTAAACGGTTTTTCCTTATGAAGTTGCTTGAACAGGTTCAAAATTTGTGCTTGCAAAGTAGCGTCCAGGGCAGTAGTCGGTTCATCTGCTATTAACAGGTTCGGCTTTGTAATAAGTGCCATAGCGATAGATATGCGTTGTCGCATTCCACCTGATAAATGGTGTGGATACCTTGTCATTTGCAATTCTGGTTCAGGGATTTGCACTGCTTTTAAGTATTTAATGCCTATCTGCCTTGCTTTTTCAATAGGAATTTTATGATGTATACGCAATGGTTCAATAAGTTGATAACCTATTGTTAAATGTGGATTCAAGGAAACTAAAGAATCCTGAAACACATAACTAATAAGTAAACCCCTGATTTTTTGCCATTCTTTTTGAGAAAGATTTAGCAAGTCATATTGTAAAAACTGAAATGTTTCTGCTTCAATGTCTGCCATTTGTTCAGGCAGAAGACTTGCTAATGACAGGGCGAAAACACTCTTTCCTGAACCCGATTCTCCAACAATTCCAACAATTTCATTCTCTTCAAGACTACATGATATTCCTTGAACAGGATAAATATTTCCACGCCTTGTTTGTAAACGAATATTCAAATTCTTAATTTTCAATAGTGTTTTTTGACTCATAATGCTTTGTGTTTCCATGTATGCCTCATTATTGTTCAATAAAAGATTTAGCAATAATTTTTATTAAGAAGTTTCAATGTTCTTAACCTTTAGAATTTAGTTAAATATTATTATTAAAAATTATAACTCATTCTATTTTTTTCAATTTTAAACTAATTTGTCAAAAACTTTTTTGAATTCTTTTTTGAATAGGATAGATAATAAATGTAAAATAAATAGAAATTAAACATTGTTTCTTAACAACATAAAAAGGTTTTAAGTATGGATAAGTTTGTTTCATTTGAAAAATATTTGATTTTCTTCACCATCTCAATTATCTGTCTTGTGTCTATTTCAAACGCAGATTTCATTGCACTGGGCGCACTGGAAAAGTCTTTATATGCGCAAACCATACCTGAAACTATAACCATAGACACGCTGGAAAAGTTTTTAGCCATTGGTAAGGAAACCTATTTACCATTAAATGGCAATTATATTCTTGAAACAAATTTAGATTTAAGCGGAGGTCAAACTACTGGTGAATTAAATTCAAAAATATCTGGACTTGAAACATATTTAAGTGAAGGAGAAACAGAAGAAAATAATGAAGGTTATGAACCTATAGGCACTGATGAAGCACCTTTTACAGGAACTTTTAATGGGAATGGACATAAAATTACAGGGCTCTATATCAATCGTCCTACCTCTGCTAATGTAGGTTTATTTGGTGTCCTGAGTGCTACTGGAAGGATAGAAAAGTTAGGAGTTGAAAATTATGTTATTAGGGGAAATGAACAAGTAGGTGGAATTGTTGGGAAAAATCTGGGCGTAATAGAAAGATGTTATAGTTCAGGCAGTGTTGAAGCAACAAATAATGCTGGCGGATTTGTTGGAGTAAATTTTGGGAGCATTAGAGATAGTTTTTCAATGAGTTATATTAAAGGTGAAATAGGAGTAGGCGGATTAGTCGGTAAAAATGAAGGTGGAAAAGTTGAAAACACTTATTTTGTAGGTAAGGTCGGAGGCGATATTAAATATGGTGGACTGATTGGTGTCAATAACGATGGTGAAGTAATAGCCAGTTACTGGGATAAGGAGAAATCTGGCTTGAATATATCTTCCGGAGGAACAGGCAAAACAACAATACAGATGGGTAAAGAAAACACCTATGCAGATTGGGATTTTGATAATGTTTGGGGATTTTCACAAAGTGGAACCTACCCATATCTATTAGCATTAGGTCAAGTAACATTTCCAGATCCACCTAATATATCAATTTCCACAGTTGACCAATTACAAAAAATCGGTAAAAGTCTGGATTATCCGTGGTTTGGAAACTACAATTTAACCGCCACTATCAATGCTAAAACTACAGAAGGATGGAACTCCCAAAAAGGATTTGAACCCATTACCAAGTTTTGTGGAACGATAAATGGGAAAGGTTATAAAATCAGAGGTTTATATATCAAACGAGCCGATACGGATAATGTTGGACTGATTGCTTGTTTATCTCCCGGAGGCAAAGTAACGAGGCTTATACTGGAAAATTGCCAGATTACAGGCAGTTGGAAGGTCGGCGGACTCGTCGGGAAAAATGTAAGGGGGACAATTGAGAACTGCAAGGTGACCAATGGACAGATAAAAGGGGATATATATGTAGGCGGATTAATCGGACAAAGTAATGGTGGTTCTATTGTCAAGAGCAGTGTTTCAGGAACCGTAGAAGGCTACGATACTGTTGGAGGAATATTAGGACAAAATATAGATACTTCTATAATTGCTTGTGGAACATCTGCACAAATAAAAGGGGACATAAATCTTGGCGGTTTCGTTGGTTTGCATAGTAGCGGTTCTATATCAGAGTGCTATTCCACAGGAACAATAAATGAGCCTGGTTCACAATTTGTAGGTGGGTTCGTAGGTAATAATGCAGGGCATATAATAAATTGCTATTCAACTTCCAGAGTTATTGCATATTCAAATGCAGGTGGATTTTCAGGCACAAACTCAAACACAATTGAAAAGTGTTATTCTGTGGGTGTAGTTAGAGGAACATCCACAGACGCGGAACTCGAGACTGTGGGTGGATTTAATGGTCTGAATAAAAAAGGAAAATTTAATTTCTGCTATTGGGATATGGAAGCGTCAAGGCAAAAGGAATCCGATGGTGCTTTTGCAGCAACTACACTGGAAATGAAATGTAATACAACATACACAGGTTGGGATTTCGTCGGTATATGGTTTATCCGCAATGGAGTCGAATATCCTGTATTAAGGTGGCAGGGTAATTACGAAGGGGAGGATATGGGTTCCTGCGAGATTGTTGAAGAAGGCACAACCGAAGGTGAAGGTATTGCCGAAGGGATTCATGAAGGCACAGCAGAAGGAGAAGGGATTCATGAAGGCACAGCAGAAGGAGAAGGGACTCACGAAGGCACAACCGAGGGTGAAGGTATTGCCGAAGGGATTCATGAAGGCACAGCAGAAGGAGAAGGGACTCACGAAGGCACAACCGAAGGTGAAGGCTCTTCGGAAACGGAAAATGGTTGTGGCTGCAATTCCTCTGATAAAGGCCTATTTGATAATTTGTGGAAACATCTCTTTGATTTTATTACAATCGGACTCTTACTCTCCTTAATGAGCGGCATGTATATTAAAAGAAAGTAAATAATTTTTGGAATTGAATCTAATTTTTTTATTTAAACTAGATAGTTTTCGGCTGAAATAAGTGCCTTTATAATGAATAGTATTAAGAGGAGTAATGTTATGGTATCGAGTCTAATATTGTTGCAAATAATGGGTTATTTTTTATTGTATGCTGCGGAGATTCCTGATGGGTTTCGTCCACCTGCAGTTCCGTTAATTGTGCATGACCCGTATACAAGTGTGTGGTCGTTTAGCGATAATTTGACGGAACAGTGGGCTAAACATTGGACAGGGAAACCAAGGACTATGTCAGGCTTACTTAACCTTGATAGCAAATTATACCGATTTATGGGTCCCGCAGAATTAGGCGGTGAGCCCATGAAACAACTCTCCTACAAGGTATATCCAACCCGCACTGTTTACCAATTCACGGTTGAAGGGGCTAAACTTCAATTGACATTTACTACGCCTATGTTGACAGAGGATTTTCGATGGCTTTCTACTCCCTGCACTTATGTAGAATTTGAACTATCTTCATTGGACGGAAAGGAACACAGAGCAGGGATATATTTTGATGTTGGCACGGATTGGTGTGTGGACAAAGAGAAGCAAGCGGTGCAATGGGAACGGCTAAACTCGCCTTCTGGGTTAATCCTGTTGAAAGCAGGCAGTACTGAACAACCTATACTTGAAAAAGCAGGTGATAATCTGCGGATAGATTGGGGATATTTGTATGTAGGTTGTCCAACCGAACAAGACACAAAAACTGTGCTCGCAGACCGCAAAACAATATTGAACAACCTGTCTCAAAAGTTTACCATTCCCGATGAAGATGATAAAAGTTCTTCTCGTGTTGTTGGCGATAATCCAATTGCCTTAGCCACACTGCTTTCATTTGTAATACCTCCACAAGGGGCACAAAGCAAATACCTTGTAGTGGGCTATGATGATATTTACTCAATAGAATTTATGAATGAAAAGTTGCGGCCCTGGTATTGGAAGGAATATGGTGACAACTTTACATCATTATTGGATAAAGTCTATCGCGAATATTCAGTACTAAAACGGAAGTGTGAGGATTGGGACCAGTTTTTGCTTGCAGAATCGGCACAGATAGTAAGTAGTGAATATGCTGCTCTGGTTGGTTTGACTTACCGACATGTATTTGGCAGTGGCAAAATTGTGGTTGGTAAGGACAATACACCATGGTTCTTTCACAAGGAATGTTTCTCCAATGGATGTATTGCGACCGTAGATTTAACCTATCCTGCTTCACCATTCTTTGCTCTATTTGCACCATCATTAATGCGTGGAATGCTCGAGCCTGTGTATCGCTTTGCTAAATCGTCTGCATGGACTTTTGAATTTGCACCACACGATATTGGCACTTATCCAAAAGCAAATGGGCAGGTTTATGGTGAAGAGAATGGTAAATTTATTTTAGAAGAACAGATGCCCGTAGAAGAATGTGGAAATATGATTTTAGTGACTGCTTTATACACAGCAATTACAGGTAGAATGGATTATGCCCGAGAACAATGGGGACTTCTCGAACAGTGGGCGAATTACTTAAAGGCACATGGCAGAGACCCAGAAAATCAGTTATGCACTGACGATTTTGCGGGACATATAGCACATAACACCAATCTGTCGCTGAAAGCAATTATGGCTCTGGGTGCGTTTGCAAAAATGAGCGAACAACGACACCTTGCCTCAGCAGTGGACTGGAATAATTTAGCACAAGATATGGCAAAGGATTGGATAGAGCGAGCTAAAGATGGAGACCATTTCCGCCTTACCTTTGACAAACCCAATACATGGAGCATGAAATACAATCTTGTCTGGGATACTATTTTAGGTTTGAATCTGTTTCCCGCAGATGTAGCAAAAATGGAAGTGGAATACTATAAAACTCATCAGAACAAATATGGCTTGCCTCTTGACATAAGGAAGGACTATACCAAGGCGGACTGGCTTATCTGGTGTGCAACCTTGACCAACAATAAGGGAGATTTCGATGCTCTCTTCCAGCCTTTTTACCGTTTTATAAATGAAACACCTGACCGTATCCCTCTGACAGATTGGTATGATACCAAAACAGGTAAGTGTGTTGGGTTTCGTGCTCGACCCGTAATTGGTGGCGTTTACATACCATTCTTATATCACCAGGACCTCTGGCAAAATATAACCTCAAAAGAGGACAAGGAATTATAATGTTTAAGATATTGTTTTTGTTACTAAAAGTCATGTAGAATTTAGCATAATAACAAAAATAAGGAGTCCATTTATGGATAAATCAAGTTCTAATGAAAAGAATCGTAATAATTGTCAATTTTGTTTTTCGCGGAGACAATTTATGCTATGTAGTGCTGCTGGTGCACTGGCGGCAACTATTCCTTTTTATGCAAGAGGTGCGGTCAATAATGACAATCTGGCTGACCTTCAGTTAAAGAACAAAATTCGCGTAGGTAAAATATATGTTGGTGTTCCCACTCCAGGCTGGCCTATGGCAAAGGTTGACTTACAAGCCGAAGTTAACCGATATGAAGGTGAAATTCAGAAACTCAAGGATGAACTCGCTGATATTGAATTTATAGAAGGTGGTCTTGTAACCAACGAAAGTGAACTTGCAGCGGCAAAAGAGAAGATGAAGGATGTCACAGGTATTCTCGTGCTTCATCTCACATTAAGTACAGGAGGTTTTATTTATAGCCTATTTGATTTGAACAAGCCAGTAATGATTTTTACAATGCCTTATTGTGGGCATGAATGGCATATCGTTCCTGCATGGCAAAAGGAAGGTAGACTTGTTGATATTGTGCCAAGTAGTAGATTTTCGGATATAGCTGAGGCAGTTAGGCCGTTTCGTGCAATTCAAAGAATGAGAGAGACACGAATCCTTAATGTGAACACTGGCGATGCAGACCCTAATTATTGCACCTTGGCTAAAGAAAGATTTGGCACAGAAATTATTTCATTAAGACTTCCTGAGTTGCAACAAGCATATAATGATGCAGCCGAAGAAGAGGTGCTTGCTGATACTCAGCGCTGGATACAAGAGGCACAGGAGGTTGTAGAACCCCAACAAGAGGATGTAAAGAAGGGTGCTCAAATGTATATCGCTATGAAGAACCTACTTCGGAATTATAATGCACAGGCTATTACAATGAACTGCCTTGGAATGCAGTTAATAGAAAAGAATATGGGCTATCCTTGCCTCGGTTTCGTCCGATTCAACAATGCACTGCTTGCAGGTGTTTGTGAAGCCGATTTAAAATCTACAATGACCCAACTTATATTTACATATCTTGTGGGTCGAACTGGTTTTGTCGTAGACCCAATGTTTGACTTTTCCAACAATACAATTATTCATGCACATTGTGTCGCTGCGACAAAGATGGAAGGACCTAATACGGAACCATCGCCATATAGAGTCAGAACACATCTTGAAGATAACAAAGGTGTTTCATTACAGGTTAAAATGCCCGTAGGTAAAAAGGTTACTATGGCACGGTTGATTGGAGCAGACTATATGCTCTATAGCATAGGTGATGCAGTTGATAGTCCATACGAGGAGCGTGGTTGCAGAAGTAAGTTGACTGTTAAAGTAGACAATATTGAAAAGTTTCTCTACAACTGGTCCAGCGGACTCCATAGAGTAATCTTTTATGGCGACCATACCCGTGATGTTGAACGGTATTGCAGATTTATGAAGGTCAAGATTCTACACGAAGGGATAGACGACATTCAGGAAGTAGCGGGGCTTGAATGGAATCCTTATGTCCATGCTTAAAAAGTCACTGTTTGATACTCAAATTTAGTCTACTATAAGATGTTTTTTTCACAGGGGACGAATTTGTCGTCCCCAATTTTTCTATATGGTTGGTATCCATCACAGTATATAAAAGCAATTTAGACGAGTGTTCCTATATTAAAGGTTTATAAATGCTAGACCCGTATGTTCTTGCTGGAATTTCTATTGCTCTGGCAATGGACGCCTTTGCTGTGGCTATTAGCGTTAGTGCCTTTCTCAAAAATATTTATCCACGCCAAACATTTCGATTATCCTTCCATTTTGGTTTATTTCAAGCAATGATGCCTATATTGGGCTGGTATACAGGAAACCTCATTGGGCAATGGTTCTTCGCGTATGACCACTGGCTCGCATTTTTAATCCTCTGGGTCATTGGTGGCAAGATTATTTATCAGTCATTATTTGGTAAAGATAGAGAACTTGTCGCACAGAGAGAAGCATTTAATACACAAAAGCAGAACGACCCAACAAGGGGACTATCATTAGTTATGCTTTCTCTGGCTACAAGCATTGACGCTTATGCAGTAGGATTGAGTTTTGCTTTTATTGGTGTTTCCATCTGGTTTCCATCATTCTGGATAGGTATAACCGCAGCATTCTTAACATTAGTTGGCATGCACCTCGGCAGTTATGTCGGTAAAAAATTTGGAGACAGAATGGAAATCATCGGGGCTATTATATTATTCATCATTGGTGTAAAAATCCTTTTCGACCACCTAACTGCCTAATAGTAATGGGGAAATAATTAAAAATATTGCGTTTACTGCTTTTCTGTTCAAATAAATTATTTTTCAACGGCATCTATATATTACTATTATCCAAATTGTATCCAAAGCATACTTGCTCTTGGTAGATAGTTATCGTGTATTTTTAAATCCAGTATAAAAACCAATACAATATTAGAAAAGATATTACGATGGAGTTTAAAAAATGAGATTTAGATTATTAACTATTATATTATCATTATTTTTAGTGGTTTCGACCACTATTGTTTTTTCTGAAACAATTGTACAGAAATCATTTGATTTGCTTCGACAAAATCCACCACAGTGTTCTGAACAATTTGATTTTGTAGTTGTCAGCGATACTCAGCCTGCAGAACCAAGCGAATACTCGCCTCTGTTTTTCCGTATGATAGACGAGTGGAATATCTTAAAACCGTCATTTGTAATGAGTATGGGAGACCTTATTTTAGGAGGAGCAGTAGAAGGATTGGACCCGCAATGGACAGAATTTGAAAAAATTATAGAACGGCTTAAAGTGCCTTTTTTCCCTGCACCAGGAAACCATGATATTTCAGATAAGGCAAGTGAGGAAATCTATAAAACTCGAATCGCCCCTACCTGTTATGCCTTTTCTTATGGAAATGCAAGATTCATTCTGTTAGATTCCGAAGAGCCCGGACAGGTAGATTCTTTTTCAGATGTCCAGGTAGAATGGCTCAAAAAGGAACTTGCAAAAGTAAAAGAAGAACATCTTTTCCTTTTCTTTCATAAACCATATTTTGTAATTCCAAACCAGCCGGGCTGGTCTGTTATAGAACCGCTTTTACAGAGTTTCCCAAGTGTTATTGTGTTTGCGGGACATGACCATCGTTATCTAAATGTCGGGAAACGAGGCAATATCCAGTATGTGATATCCGGAGGAGGTGGTGGTCCGATAACTACTGACCCAGAGGAAGGCGGATTTCACCATTACTTATGGGTCCGTGTCCGAGGTGATGAAATCGCATGGTCGGTTATTAAACCGAGCAATATCGAACCTCCAGAAATAGTCACGCAGGAAAAAATAGAGCACCGAAAACAATGGAAGACCGCATTCCAATTACCAACCGTAGAATGGAATTGGGGGAATCCCATTCAAATAGAAGTCCCCATGCAGATTACTAATCCGACTCCCGAGTTAGCCCGAGTGAAAATTGATTGGCTGGTCCCTCCTTTTTGGAACTTAACTATGTCTGACAAAGAATTCCAACTTCAAAGCCAACAATCTATTTCCTCAATAATAAAACTTTCACGAACAGAAGGTCTACCCAAATTATATCCTCTTCCTGAGGCAAAGGTTACCATATCACAGCAAGGGCATCCACCTATTTCCCTTTCTGTATCTTTACCTATGTTTCCTTTAATAACTATTCCATATATAGAGCAAAATCCAATAATAGATGGGAATTTGGAGGAATGGGCAAATATACCTGCTTACCCCGTTTTGTATCCAATCCGATTTGACCCCAGCCAAAATACTGAGGACCTGCAGGCTTCCTGGAAATGTGCCTGGAATAAGGATGGTATTTATATGACGGTTGAGGCAAGGGATGACGAATTTTATCAACCATTTGCAGGCGATATAGTTTGGTGTGCAGACAATCTGGAACTTTTTTTAGGCGATTGGCATTGGAGTTTGTCATTGACTCAGCATGGTCCTGAGGTGTTCTTATATGTTGGAACTGGCAGAGAAGAAGAAACCGTAAACACCGTAGTTTCTCTCGCTGTTATAAGGAAAGACCCATACACTTTATACGAATTCCATTTTCCACCATCAGAGTTAGTCCCGTTCCAGTGTGAACCCAGTCAAAAAGTAACATTTTCATTAATTGTAAATGACCTTGACCAAAGCGGAGAAAATCCCAAACGACACTGGCTTGAATTTATGCCCGATACCGGTTCTGGCAGTGATGACTTTCCACGAGCCATCCTAATCCTTCAGCCACCACAACAGAAAAACCCTTAAATTAACACAGATTTAAAATCACTGTTGTCCGCTAAAAAATATTATTAGTTTTTCTAATAAACAATGCATAACCGTTTACGATATAGAACATTATCTAAAAAGTTCTTTTTTGTTAAATTTGTGCGAAAACGAGTGCTTATTTATTTTTAATTTATAATTACTTATTGCTGTATATATTTTTTTCGTAATGGCAAAATTGGCTCAAATTGACTTTTTAGACAGCCCCCTACATGTCTGGACTTTTTGGATAGACACAAAAACTATCGGATGTAGACAAGTTGCAAGTTTTAAAGGCACAGACAGGAATGTCTATGCTACAAAATACATACTAAAACTATAGCGGTCATAGCGTCTTTCCTTGTGTTCTTTGCGGTAAGCAGAAAATCTAATGTTGTTATATTAGCCAAAAGGGAAACGATTATGACAAGAAGTCTGCCAAACAGAAAATAGATTATTTTATCCAATCACCTGATTTATTATAACCAATATTACTTGGCAAGGAATATTACCTCTTCTGTCATTTATTTTTTGTTGGACAATTGCGTTTCTGGCTATAGAATGTTTTACTTTACTGGACCGAAGTTTTTGAACAGGAAAAGTCCGTCTTTACCGGGTGCAATGATGTCTTTCCAGCCATTTTTGTCAACATCTTCTACCCAGAAATAGATACCTACGCCACTTGCTTTTCCCGCAGGTCCATAATCAAGTGTGAACCGCTTAAACTCGCCATTCATAATCTTAAAATAGTAAACGCCCAGAGGGTCTTTTGAACCGGGGTCATGGAACGCATGAGCACGATAGCGTTTGCCTGTAATTAATTCCAACTCGCCATCGTTGTCTATATCTTGCAATTGCATATCATGATACTGGGAACGGTGTTCGTCAATAATGTGCTTTTCCCATGACCTTTTCCCATCGGCAGAAGTCTTCTGCTGATACCAGAATAAGCCGTAATCGTGTGCCGCACCAACGATTATGTCGTTCTTACCATCTTTGTCTACATCGTGCACTAAAATAGGTATACTTGCTGAACCTAAATTCCATTCGGGAAACCATTCCCACGCATCCAGGCTATAAGGGTCAGGAGGCGATTTTAACCAACCACCAGTAAAGAGAAGGTCTATATTTCCATCACCATCTACATCACCACAACCGGCACCATGTCCACCTGCACCATCCGTTTTTATCTCATATTTGACAAATTCTCCTGCTGGCTTACCATCTTCGGCAAGTTTCAATTTAAAAATGAACACAGGCTTGGTGACAGGAATTATTTCAGCAATTCCATCCTTATCCAAATCACAGAAAAGGGGTCGTTCAATATTTCCTACCTTAGCAATTTCATGAGTCTGCCAGAGTTCATCCTTGCCTTGTGGATTTTCACGCCAGCGTAAGGTCTCTCCCCACCAGCCACCAGTAATAATATCCAGATAGCCATCGCCATTTACATCCATTGGATAATTAGAAAAATCGTCATAATAATCATCTATGGGTTGCAGAATACAAACACGGTGCGATTTTTTAAAGTCCGCTCCTTCATACCAGAACTCACCAGAAAAAATATCCAGAATACCATCATTATTTACATCAAACACGGAAGCAGATTCATATATCCCCTGACCAATCTGTTCTCGCTGGAATAATAGATAATCTTCAGCATTAGCAGAAATAAGGATTCCCTGTGCAATAAGAAGAAAACTTAAATATGTCATATTCATTCTCCTATAAAGATTTCAAGTTAAAGGTAAGTGGTTTTCCTGAGGCGTCTGTCAGACGGAAACAGAAGTTCCATCCACCCAGGATTTGTGTGATTTGGAGCAATATATCGTTTTCGCCTTTGTTTAGATGTATTTTTATTTTATCATTATCTACCTTCATTCCACGGTCAACATGTTGCTGTGCTACCTCTATATTATTTATCCACAGACGAAAGCCATCATCAGAGCCAAGACATGCAATAGCATCTACATCCTCAGGCACTTCTATTTTTGTATGCGCAAAGGCACATAGATTAGAGCATTCTATTGAAGCCTGTGAGCATAAGCCCATCAAATCTACATATCCCCAGCCCACGGCTTTGACGCCTTTTTGCCATACATACTCTTTATCGTTATATTTCAACGGGACATCCAACTGAACGGATTGAGGAAAACCATAAGTTTCGACAAATGGGTCATTTTTGTCCCATGGGAAGGGTCCTATGAGATTCCACATATCCACGAAGCCAGCCAGAGTCAAAAATTGCTGTAGATTTTTTGAACTACTAATACCTGCAATAATTTTTTCTACTGCACCTTCTTCAGCCAATTGTTGTAATAAGATATTTTTAACTTTATCTTTCTGTTCTTGCTGTTCATTGGAAATTACATTGTAGAGTTCAAAGAGTATTGGGAATGGCAATTTTTGGGGGTCTTCTTTACTTAATTCAGGGAGCAATACATCTACGGTTTCAGGCACAGGAAATTTTTTTATCCCTTCCAGAACGATTTCCCGTTCTTCCTGTGGACATAATTTAAACAGATTCAGATATGCCCTGCCTATTGTTTGTTTTTCAGTCTCCTCAATCTCCTTGCATTGGGCGATAGTGCGCCAGATACATTCCACTAACTTCTGTTTCTCTATCTCGTCCAGCGATTGCGTTATCGTAGGTATATAGTCAATATATAGCAAAGATGGATTTTCGTAAAAGGCATTTAAGAACATTTTCTTTACACTCGACTGTTGGGTAGACAGCAATTCGTTCACCTTATTTTTACTCTCTTCATTATTGACCAGAATAAGTGCTGGAATAAGATATACCTGCTTTTCAAGGGGGAGTTTTGCACAGAGTTCTAAAGTCCCTTTACCTGCACCACGCACATTCCGAAGGTTCAAGGTCTTTATTGCATAGAAGGCTTCCGAATAGAATTCTTCTTTTTCGGGACTTAAAATGATTGCTTCCAAATCGGGGATAACGGTTTCATCGCCAAACCGTCCTAATCCTGCGATTCCAGATTGCACAAGAGACGGTAGTTTGCAAAATTCCATAACATCACGATACATACGAATAGCATAGTCCCAATTACCGCCGTCGGATATACATTTATCTGCCAGACGGACATAAGCGTCCCATAAGTCCTTATATGCAGGTTCTGTTTCTGGAATAGACTTACATAAATCAAGCAATTTTTGAGCATGAGCCACAGAACCTGTATTGGAAAGCACTAAGGCGGAAGCCGTTTTTAAGGGCAGATAATTGCTATCTAAATAAGGAACTACGGTGTCTATGCAGGGGACAGTCTTCATCTGGGACAAGCCTAAAAGGATTGAGACTTTCCCTTCATTATCGAGGGAATTCAGGCTATTACACAAAATTTGTGCAGATAGCATAGTTCCATTTTCAACAAGTGCAACCCTTACCTTTTCAGTCCATTCTGGTTTCAATAAATATTCTTGAAACACTGCGGGATTGGTTTCATCATCTATAATAATGGTCAATGCTTTTAAGATATTCTCGCGTGCTGTATCTTTTAGTGTAGTATCTGCGAAGTAGCCCAATAAAGCGTCAACATAATGCCTCTTTTCTTCATTTTTACCTTTTGTCATCTGGTTAGTGATGTCAAACAAGACATTTCTGGCAGCCCAACTTATATCAGGATTGTCCGAAGCCAGCGAGGGAATAATTTTGTGCAGAACCTCTATTGGTGGATGGAAGGGTAGTAATTGCCGTGCTACGGCATGCTCCAACGGACTGTCTGAATTTAATTTTCCAATTAATTGTTCAAGGGATAGCGTTCTATCAAAATCTGATGGAGCCTGAATTACAGATACGAGCAGGAAAATAGTTAATAGATTTATTAGCATAATTTATATTCCTTTTTAATTATAGGTGCCATGGGGGTCTATAGGTTCGAGTTAGGTAGCGATTTGCATCATCATCGTTAGTGAATAGTTCTTTTTCAGCGTCCCATACCAATTTTCTACCGCAACGAAGTGCTATTCCTGCAATCAAAACGGCTGAGGTGGAGAGAAATCCCTGTTCTATTTCCGCGGCAGGTTTACAACGGGTGCGAACGCAATCAAAGAAGTTATTATGATGGTCAGGATTTGCCCAACTGCGTTCAGGTTCACCAATGAACTCGGTAGATTTTGAGCCATCCTTATTCTTAACAATGAATGAACTTCTATCCACAAATAAAGCAGCATCAGTTCCATAGAAAGCAATTCCATATCCTTTATTCTCATGCGCGTTTGAATGTCTTTGCTCCCAGGTTGCAAGACAGCCCGGATACTCCAATACGGCTTCTATCGTTTCGTAGTTATCAGCACCAGCACCTACACGATAACTTCCACCTCCTGCTTGTATTGTAAGTGGTGCATCCTGTTGTATGCCCCATTGCACAATATCCATTAGGTGAATCCCCCAGTTTGTCAATTGTCCACCTCTTGCATAATCAGTGAAGCCCATAAACCCGCCAAACCGTTCCATTGAGAACGGAACATAAGGAGCCGGTCCCAGCCATAAGTCCCAATCCAGTCCGCGTGGGATAGGTTCAACTTTTTCACCAACTCCCCACTCATTTACTCCGACCCATGCACGAGCCGAAGTAATCGTGCCCAACCTGCCAGAGTGTATCAAGTGCATGGCTCGCTGGAAAACAGGCATAGAGCGCTGTTGCGTTCCTGCCTGAACAATGCGTCCGTATCTGTTTGCTGTCTCAACCATAGCACGACCTTCCTGAATAGTGACGCATACTGGTTTTTCTACATAAACATCCTTACCTGCTTTGCAGAAAAGAATAGTCAATAGAGCGTGCCAATGGTCAGGCGTCGCTACAAACACAGCGTCAATATCATCTCTATCCAACAAATAACGGAAATCCTGAAAACTTTCAGGGCGTTTATTGGTTAACTTCTCAACTTTATCCAACGCTTGATAATATCTGCTCTTTGCCACATCACATAAAGCGACCAATTGGCAATTGGGGTTAACTGCTAATGCCTCAATGTGCCGTGTCCCCATTCCACCGTTGCCAATAACTGCTATTCGCACGACATCGGACAAACCTAAATTTGCACCATAAGCCTTTGAAAAGTATGTGGCACTACTTAACATTGCCAGAGAGGTTATTTTTTTCAAAAATTTTCTACGGCTTTGTTCATTTTGTTTTTTTAGCATATTGTTTTTCCCTAATTTAATTATTTATGAAGTGGTTTTGCTTGCTTTATCTGCTAATTCACCAAAGCGATGTGCAATGGCTAATGCAGGGTCTAACGGCACCTTTGCCCTTTGCACATCTTTGGGCACGGATATTAATGGGGTAGAACGCAATGATTTACCTGCAAACTGGGGTAGCCATGACTGTTCTGTCTCTAACATTTCTGCAACCATATCACGAACTTCTTTTAATGATAAGCATGCAGAGGTTAGCGGGTCTAATGCACATGCGGCGACTACCAATTCAGGGTCTCCCTGAATCGCTGCTTCAACAGATAGACCTTGCACATTGACATTTGTAAGATTAAGAGCGGCACATTGCGGGGGTAAGGCTCCAATATGAGTGGGATGAAGTCCTATCTTATCTGCAAACACAGGGATTTCAACACAACAGCCGTCAGGCAAATTGGTTATGTAATGGTCATTTCGGACATTCCCCTGAAACTTAAATGTTTTGCCTGTCTCTAATGCTTCTAAAATATATGAACAATATTCAACACTTCTTCCTGTAATCTTCGTAGGCTCATTTGCCAATAAATCTTCTGTTTCCATCTTTTCAGCAATTAATTTGCACCATTTATAATATGCCCCCGATTCTCCACCAAAGGACGGCTCATCACAATAGGTTTCTAATGTCCGCTTATGACTGCGAAACCATGGCAAATACTCTGAGAGATGTCCAGTGCTTTCAGTCATAAAGTAGCCGAAATGTCTCATAACTTCTATCCTGACTTTCTCATTTACAAAATATTCTGGCTGTTCACAACGCAATTTGAACAATGGATACAAATCCTTCCCTTTATGCTCAATTCTGAGAAACCAAGCCATGTGATTAATACCTGCAACAAGATAATCTATCTCTTCCTTGGGCACTTCCACATAGCCCGAGATTAAATCAAGCGTGGTCTGGACACCATGACACAAACCCACAAAATTTACACCAGCAACTTTTCCAAGAGCCCAGCACACCGTTGCCATCGGATTAACATAATTTAGCAGATATGCGTTTGGACAAAGTTCTTGCATATCCTTAGCAAGGTCGATCATTACAGGAACAGTCCGCAAGGTTCTAAAAATGCCACCCGGACCCAGCGTATCGCCGATACATTGGTCAACTCCATGCTTTAACGGAATTTCATAATCATACTTAAAAGCAGTCACTCCACCGATTTGGAGCATGGCAATAACATAATCCGCTTGATTTAATGCCTCTCTCCTGTCCTGTGTAATATAATTTTTAATTTTAAGATTGTTATCTTTTGCTACACGGTCAGCAAAATTCTTTACTCGCTCTAATTTTTTTCGTGTAGGACCCATAAACCAGAATTCAGCGTCCTGAAAAGCGGGAACAGACACGAGGTCCATAAATAAGGTCTTACTAAAGACGACACTTCCTGCACCTATCATTGCAATTTTAGCCATACCTTTTCTCCTTCATTTGTTGATTATAAACTGACCCAGTGAAATAAACATATATCGTTTAGTATACCACTACCATTTACCCGAAATACTATGGAAGCACTACTTGCCTGTCCAGTCTTTTGAAACAACAAAAAAATAAGTTGAGGTAATAATTGATTAAGATTTTTTGTTTTTCTTAAAATGACAAATAACAAAGGGTATACAAAATCATTTATCTTTGGCATTTCTGATGCTTTATTCTCTCTACCGGTTGTAATTCCGCGGCATCCCTCTTAATGACCCTTTTTTAGCAAAATTAAAAGGTTCGCTTCCTCAATTCGGTTATCTAAACACAACTATCTCTTTACAGAACCTCACTCAGAATATAAAAACAAAATGTTTTAAAAGAAACCGCCTGTAGTCTTAGGCACAGAATAATTTTCTCCATCAAAGGTAATTTCAATTAATTGTGGATTAGTTGTTTTTGGTTCGAGATAAACAGGCAATTCCTTTTCCTCTTCCTTTTTTTCTTCCTCATGTCCTTCTATTTCAATAGTTATATGACCAAATGGTATGATTTTAACATTAACATTAACTTTTACCTCTGACTCTTTCATATCTTAATCTCCTAACTATATTCTTGACTATATTCTTGCCATCTACCACCATATACTCTTGTAACTACGCCGACTTCCGGAGCCTGCTTTAAGATTTCTTGTTGAACAAGTGATGGAATTTTCTGGGCAATCTGATTGGTTATTTGTTGCAGTATCTGCTGAGATTGCTGAGAAATTTCGTTTGGTTTAATGTCAGGTGGCAAACTTAGCCCCAGGTTAATATTGATTTGTGGAGTAGAGGGCATTTGCCTTTTCCTTTTAAAATCAATTCTTGTGGTAAACACATGGGTTTTATTTTCACTTTCTATGATAGTGAGTGGAATCCCTTCTAAATGTTGTTCTTCTTTATCGCCTAATTCAACTAATGGGTCTAATGGCTCGTTTAACTTTAAAAACTCTTCATATTCTAAGTAAAGGTCCCATAAAGAACTCTCTAATAGTTCTTCTGGTATTTCAATAGGTAGTCCGATTTCTTGTGCCTCTTTCCTACCAATAGCATGACCATGAGAATAAATTTTCTCTGTCAATGTTTCTATAATTGAGTTTATTTTCGCCTCATCAATCTTCTCTTTTCGCGAAGTTAATAACTTCCTTGCCACTAATCTAATATGTGAATTCTGACGATTTACACTTCCTAAAGTAAGTGGAGATAAATGATTGGCTAAAATAGAAACCATTTGTGCAACTGCTAATTGGTCATTAATATTTGCTCTTTCCTTTACAAAAGAAATATATGAGTTTACATCTTCAACACTAATCTCTTGTGGGGGACCTGCAATTTCACCTATTACCATTTTCCTTAAAGTAGGGTCTATCGGGCTTAATTCTGCCTTCCTTCCCATGATTATTTTATCTGTGCCTAATGAAATCAGTGTAGCAGCGCTATGAGCTTTGTAAGGCACTAAAACCGAAAGTTCGTCACAAAATTCTCTAAACATAGAAACTATACGCCACGGAACACTCACATCTCCGCCTCTACTATATAGAATCAAATCTATCTTTCTATTATTTTTGATAGAAAGTAAATGTTCATACAAAGGTCTTACCGCATCCTCAGCTATTATTGAACTAATTGGCTGCCTATCGCCAGTAATATATGTTATTACTTTTGAGTCGTTTAATTTTTGAATTTGTTTGATTAATTCTCTTGTTCTCATTATTGCCTCCTATTTTCAATTTTACCACCTCATTCTGAACATTTCCAAATGTGTATATGATATCTAAATCATTGCTGTTCGAAAAGAATATTGTGAAATTAATATATATCTATTTATAATAACATAAAGAATAGTTTGAAAATTATCTGTATGTGTAGGTATTAATATTTCCATATTGTTTAAAATACTTTTGGTTTTGTGTAATGATATGTATCTGCAAAAGTATTTTTAGGATATTATTAAAATTTAAAATGAGTTTTACTATTTATTTTGATGTTTCCAGCAGATTTAAAAAAGATTATTAAGTTCTGGACAAGAGAAACGACATTAGAACAAGTTCCAAACGAATTTTATGTGAAAATTATTATCTCGACTGAAAGTTTGGCTTTGTTCTTAAGGTATCTTACCCTGATTGTAGTCCTTGTCTTTTATATTATTGAGTCTTTCTCACAAGCCTATTTTCTCCCCATTTTTTTGATATGTATCTTATCCCACATTTTTTTTACCCACCTCGTATTTTATTTTAAGCAATATAGCCTTTTTACCAATCCAGTCAATTTTTTCCTACATCTTATTTCTATTACTGTGGCAGTCATTGCGACAGAGAAAGAATACAGTCCATTAATACTTTTCTATCCTGTTCTTATTTTTGGACATTTAATTTATGCACAGAAAAGACCTCGACCTTTTCTCGTTTCATTAATTTCATTGATTGTTTTAAATTTTACAATTATTGGGATATGGCTGTGGGAAGGGGTTCAATTTGCCACTTATTATTTACTATGGAAAAGTTTTATAATTTTAATCTGTGGTATTTTTGCTCACCTTTTACTCAATTATATCAATTCAATTCGTGGAGAACTTTATCATCGGGAACAAGAACTTTTATTTACACAAGGACTTATAAAATCAATCCTCGACAGTATCGAAAGTGCAATCTTAATTTTTGATGAACAAGAAATCATTGTTGACGCAAATGCTTATGCTTACAAACTTTTAGAAACAAATCCTAAAGAACTTATTGGACAACGGATACGTAGTCTTTTATTTGACGATACTTTATTAGGAGAATACTTCCTTTCCTTAAAGTCTAGGGATAATTTACAATTTAGTGCACTAGCACTTACCTCAACGGGAGAAGAAATACCTGTGGATTTTATTGTCCAGACTTTTTATCAAAATCAGAGAAAACGATACCTTGGAATTATGATTGATAGACGAGAACATAAACGATTGGAAGAAATTTCATCCTTACTCCATAAGCGGAAAGAAGAAATTGATAACAAAATGAGTTTGATAAAGGATTTCCAATTAGGTTTTTCCCGTTATCACATAGCCAAGATGTATTCCTATATTACAACAATAAAAAATATACTTTTCTTAATTACACAAGAACAATTAGGAACCATAACGGAACGACAAAAAAATTCTCTGGAAATTGCAATCCGCGCTCTGGAACAATTAGAAGAAAAATTAAATAAAGAAATAGAACAGATTCAAATCAATACCGAATAAATCTTTACCTCAATCATTATTCAAAATACTTTTTTTATTATCTCTAAATTTTAAACAAATCATAATTCCAAATAATCTTAATAAACAGTGTAGAAACAGCATACTAATTCTTTGTCATTTAAAATGAATCACATTAGATTTATTTTGGAAGCGTTGAGATTTCTTTTGAAGTGGGGACATGTAATTTCATTCGTAAAGGTTGGGGTTCAGACCAAGTTTTGCGGAAAGAAAAACCGGGAATTATCCATAGTTCATTAGGGCGTCGTTCAAATAGATATGGATAACTTAATTGCCCACCGGGCTGTCGTGCTAAAACAACGGGTTTTGTCCATGTTTTGCCATCATCATTAGAAAAGGCGATGGACAATTCTTCACGGTGCCATGAAGACGGGAATTCGGTATGATGTGGTTTAAGAATTTTTTCCTGAACTTGTCCTTCTGGATTGAGACGATTCCAGACGAGTGCAAGTTGTCCATTACTTAATCGCAATAGATAACCTGGCGAATTGCTGGCATCAATTCCACTGGGCTGAATAATTCGCCAGTATTTCCCATCATTTTCAGAAATTGCTTGCCAGAACTGGTCTAAGGAAGTGCGTATCAACATAAGCAATCGTCCACTACTCAATTCCACAAGTGTGGGTTCTAATGCCCCGTCGTGATGACCTTTACCACCTAAATCAATCCAGTTGCTTCGTTGCCATGTCTTACCATCATCGTCAGAAAATACAGAACAAACGATAAATCGTCCCGGACTAGTCACTAAATGATCAAATGGTGCAATGATTCTGCCTGAACATGTTTGAATAAACGCAAAAAAGTTTGTATTATATCCATCAAGAATACATTGGTTATCTATCCATGTTTTACCTCCATCAAGACTACGGATTGCCCATACTTCCAATTTGCAACCTTCCTTAGGCTCTTTTCTCTTTTCGTCCCATTCAAATCTTTTATCAATGAAATTCAGATAAATGAATACAAGAACATTATTCTTCGTTTTCAATAAATAATAAGAAGCAGGTTCTTCAGGGTCTAATCCTTTACAAACGGGATTTGGTTCTGTCCATGTTTTCCCTTCATCTTTACTGACGCGAAATCCTTCTGCACCTATGGTTGCTATACTGCCATCTTCAAGGGCTATAAACGGACCGTTTCGGTTTACTTCAAGTAGTTCTACTGATGGATTCACCCAGCGTGTTTCAGTATCATTGTTGGCTGATAAAATTCCTAACAAGATAAACAATAATAAATGTAACATTTTAATAGGTTCTCTTTAAATGTAATATTTATGAACTTATTATATAATAGTATCTTCTCTGTTTATAAGTTAAATTACATTTTTTCCTTACTTTTTAGTGGGCAGTATTTGCTCATAAAAACTGTGTTTTAGTTAAACACTATGGGGACTAAATTTTACCCCATTGGATAAAAAACCATTCCTTAGTGCGTTTTAATGCAGAATATAGCCCAGCTTTTTTTACATAAGCAATGAACCGCCGAATAAGAACAAATACATTTTTTGATGTTTTTTCTATTGCTTCTTTTAATTCGTTCCTTATGTTCTCACTCCTTTGACGCAGTTGAGAAGGACAATGCAAACAAATATCTGGAAGTTCTTCCTTTCCACTTTGTAGTTGATTTCTCAAAGCAGTAAAAAAATCTCCGTTCCATATTTCTTCTAACGAATATTCATGAATAGATGGATTTTTGTCTGTCCAGAACATACAACATGGACTAACCTTACCATCAGCAGAAATGGTCATAGAAAGCCATGGCTCAAAACAATAGGTCTCTGTAAAAGTATTTTTATTCTGTTTAAAAGTGGTTAAATTTTTATTTAGTCTTGATTTATGTTTACTATCAATATCGTTTTCAAAACTTTTAATAACAGAATCTAAAGTATGATAGATACCTTCCTTATCTGCCATCTCCTTTGCTTGAATAAGGCACTTTTTACATTCTTCTATATCTTCTTTCTCTATAACAAACTTCTCTGCTTGTTTGTTAAAAGGTTGCACTAATGTTGCATGTATTGCCCCACACCCTATTTCTGTCGCCAATTCTACTATTTTATCAATATATCGGTAATTTGTATTTGTAATTGTAAAATTTATTCCTAAATTAGGGATAGGAATCATACCCTTCTTTCTATGTTCCTTAAAATACATCAAATTCCGAAACGCTCTATCAAAAGTCCCTTTTCCGCGTATAAAATCGTTAATTTCTGGATTAGGTCCGTCCAGGCTAAATACTACCTGGTCCCAATTTAATTCTATTAATTTATCCATCTGTTCAGGTTTAAATAAAGTCCCGTTGGTATGAAGAACACAAAACAGATTATTTTGTCTTGCAATCTCTGCCAATTTCAGGACTAAATCACCACGCACCATAGGTTCACCACCGCCAACAAGATAAAAATGATTTGCCCCCATTGCTATAGCATCATGAAGCAGTTTTATCCATAATTCGTCTGAAAGTTCCTCTGTTATAGTAAAGTCATCCGCCCTTTGCCAACAGGTCAAACACCTTTGATTACAACGATTTGTAAGGAAGAAAACAATTTCATATAAAGGCACTTTTCCCTCAACACAGTATTGAATCAGGTTGGTGCACTCTTTTTCATTAGCCATGTTTACTTATCCCTATTTATATGGCTGTCAATTTATATCTCACTGCTATTCAATGGTATACTTTAATAAATATAAACATATTATTATAACCTAAAATAATATTTAAACCATGACAGAAGACTTCTATAATTTTGAACAAATCACTGTTTGCCTTACCTCATGTTGCAATCTTCAATGTCGAATGTGTCCCGTGATTAGCCGTGAGAAGAAAAATCTAACACGAGAAGAGGTATTGCACATTGCAGAATTTGCTTTGAGAAGAAAAGTAAGAAGAGTGGAGTTAGGAGGTGGAGAACCTACCTTAATGCCTTATTTAAAGGAAGTGATTGACCTCCTTTCACAGAACAATACGGAAATCTGGCTGCTTACCAATGCCACAAGATTTACAGAGGATGATATTGATTATTACTCAAAACACAAGAATGTAATTCTTAACATTTCGTTTGATGGAGTAGGTGATGTTCATGATTATATCCGTGGTAAAGGGAATTTTGAACGGGCAAACAAAGTTTTCCTGTCTCTGATAGAAAAAGGAGCAAACATCGCGGTTAATACAGTTATCCAAAAAAGTAATTATACACATACAATTGAAACTTATGAATACTTTAAGAAATTTCCAATAATCTGGCATGGTTTTTCATTTGCAGAGTCGTATCATCAAAAGGAATTAGTGCCTCTTGAAGAACTTAATGTTGCGATAAATCAATTACACGAAATACTTCGAAGAGATTCAGAAAAAAGCAAACATGTGTCATTATCTAAAGAAATGATAAAAAGTCTCGAACTAAATTTTCGTTATCCTCATTTAATTATGCACCCGGGAGAAAATTGTCCTATTCCTAAAACTCATCTGGGTATTGATGAAGAAGGCTGGGTTTTACCTTGCTGGCATTATTCAGGCTGGGTAAAGGATGAAAGTAGAAATATAAATTACAAAACATTGGACGAGATAGTCGAAAGCCCGAGTATCAAAGATGAAATTACCAGAGTTATTGGCAAGAACGGTTGCAGTGGTTGTAGCACGGTTTGCTATTTCTGGAATAAGGAGTTTAGGGATAAAGCAATGTTTCCTCACGGTAAATGGAAATGGGAACGGCAATGGATGTTGACAAAACAAATAGCAAAAGAGAAGTTTCCGCAATTATACAACATAGCAAAAAAGACTAAATTATTTTTTACATAACATCAAAATAACAAGTATGGAAAACAGCAATATTAAAACAAACAAAATCTTTCCGCCATGTCGCGGATTTATGTTTCATTCAAATTCGTTTAATGAAATTGTTCCTCTGGAAGATTTAAAAAAATGGATTCGAGTCCAGAAAGAGCATTTCAAGGTAGAGAAAATTGATTTCTTATCTGACATTGATGATGACTACCAAACATTAACAAACTTACTTTCATTTACGGAGAAAGAAGTTCAATGCAAATTATCATTGGGGACTTCATTATTTGAACCACCTGTGGGGATTGAAAAACTAAAAGAGCAGGGGATATTAGACATATTCCTTATTACAACAAATCACACGACAGACCAAATAAAAAAATGGATTGATACATGTCATCATTTGGATATTCCGTTAAGAATATATTGTTCTTTATCTTCTCTTTTTAATCAACAAATATCCCCAGAGACAATTATTGAAACTTTCAAACAAGCCAATTCTATTACTTTCATTGGAAAATATCCATTTCTAAAGCAGAACACGAACAAAAAACTAAAAAAAGAGAACTTACAATCCCTAAATAAAATTCTTTATGAATTAAAATCCGCAGGGATTCCTACAAGTATTATTGGTTTCCCTTTCTGTATATTTGATTCCTCTGTGTATTCATCTATTGTAAACATGTCCCAATTCTATACTGATTCAGAATTTTATAATCAGTCTGCCTTTGAATTTGCCCAACCTTTATGGAAACTTCGCACATATAAAATTAGAAAAGTATTAGAAACAAAATTGCGGCAGAAGACCTCGTTTCATAGTGGAATTGATTTCCTTGTCCTTCCGTGGATACTCAACCATCCTGGCTTGTATGTTCCGCTCTGGGCTTGGCATAAATTAACTCGCCATATAAAATGGAGGAGGAACTATCAAACGCTTCCTGAAAACATATCTCAAATCGAATATCAAATCCAGAAAAAACAAAAGGAAAAGGAGAAAGAGGAAGGTAAATGTTTTACTTGCTCATTAAAACATATATGCGATAAAGGCAAAAATCCATTTGCCACTTTCCAGTTTGACCCCCACCCAATTTTAGGTAATGTTATTAGAGACCCTCTATACTTTCGCAAGCAGGTTCCACATTCACATTATTTAGATAGGTTAGATATCGAGAACAAGGATAAATATGCTACCCTGCAAAAATTATATGATGAAGCGTTCCGTATAGTTTTACATGACAAGCCATGGAAAGAAATATCATCAGAAGATTACAAAATTGAGAATCGGATGACGCACTACATGTCAGGCGCAATTCGATGGTTTTCCTTCAACTGTGGTGAATTGGAGAGCACTCCTCTTTGTAGAACCCAACCGCCTCTGACCATTTCTGTAACCTTTGGTGGAGGATTTGCAGAACAAATAGGATTCAGTTTTGGACCTCATATCAAAATTGTCTGCCCTATGATTGCCCAAAGCCATAGATTAATTTTGCACATAGACGAAAATGGCAATTATGTCCTTATTCGAGATAACGAGCAGATTTATCCAACCGAGTTTCTTGATATTTCTCTTGTTCCACCTCGCTTACCTGATGTATTAGAACCGAGAATCTCTATCTGGAACATTGATGGTGAAATAGTCACACAGGGCATAACCTTATGGAAACCTGAAAATAAGAATGAACCAATTTCAAAGGTAAAACCAAAGTTTTCCATATTGTATGTATGTTCTCGATATGCAAACCGTTTGAAAGCGTCCCTTTTGAGCGTTGCCCATCAAAAACAATTTGATTTAAGCCAGATAGAGATTGTCGTGGCGTATGTGCCGGGTCTGGATGCAACGGACGATATTCTTGACTGCTTCGAGTATGCCTTCCCAACTATAAAAATCGTTCGTTCACCTTTTAACCAGAGTTTCTGGAAATCAAAAGGCACTCTTATTAATACTTCTTTGCCTTTATGTTCTGGTGACTGGATTGCATTACTTGACGCTGATATTATCCTGCACCCTGACTTTTTTTCTTCAATTGACAAAGTAGGACCTGACGCTTATTTTGTAGCACCTGACGGGAGAAAAATGCTCACCGCTGAAATAACCTCAAAAATTATTTTGGGACTTATTCAGCCATGGGAGCATTATGACGAAATGATAAATGGACCCGGTGAATGGCGAAGAAGGGAATCCGATGGCATACCGATTGGATATTGTCAATGTTGTCGGAAGGAAGTATTTGAAAAAATATCCTATCCAGAATTTGACCATTTTGAAGGTGCTGATTGGTTCTTTGGTAAGTCAGTGTTAGAAACATTTGGACCAGAATATAGATTAGAAGGTATCCCTGTTCTTCATCTTGACCATGGGGGAAGCCAATGGTATGGCTCACAAAAACAACGCTAATTAGCACAGTAGAGTTATAAAAAATGAAAATCTGCTTCATTGATTTACTATTTAACTGGCAACCCAGAGGTGGAGCCGATGTAGATGTCTATAATGTTCTGAAATGTTTAACCCAAAAAAATTACAATGTTTTACTACTTTCATTAACCTCATCAACCCAAAATAGGGGCATATTTGAACTCGAGCAACTTCCTTTCCCTGTAAAAAAAATTACAATTGAATATTCAGACAAAAATTTTATAAATGTCCTTAAAGATTTTTTAGTCAATTCAGTCTCAACCTACAATCCAGATTTAATTATTATTGGCGACTGCTTTTTCTTGAAGCCTTATATCACCTTATTTTTTGATAATATGTCTATACCAATTATATGGCGACAGTATGCCTATGAACTTCTCTGTCAAAAAGACATTTTAAAATTTCTAAATAACAAACCATGTCCACTGGATTATTTATCTACTCAGGATATTTGTAGAAAATGTGGTTTATATCATCAAAAGAATAAATTGACACGGTTAGAAATAAATGCCTGGTTGGAGGAATACCTTGCTGCAAAGGCATACAAATCTTCCTATGCTACCGTGCTTATAAATGCACTAAAAAGAGTGCAAAAAATCATTGTCTCTTCTGAGGCAATGGCAAATCTTTGGAAAAACTACCATTCTAATACTGTTATTATCCCCGGTGGTGTGGATACAGAATTATTTAAAAGCAGTGATACATCTAACAATGGCACAAAAAGAATATTTCTCTCTGGAAGGGCAGAAGACCCTGCTAAAGGTTTCGATGTTTTATACAAAGCATGTAAAAAGTTGCATCAGAGTTTTGATAATTTTGAACTTGTCTGCACCTCTGGCTGGCTTGCAGGATACCCCGATTGGGTGAAATTTACAGGCTGGCTTGATTATCATGAATTGCCGCAAAAGTATACAGAAATGGATATTTGTGTTGTCCCAAGCGTATGGGAAGAACCTTTTGGAATTGTAGCGTTAGAAGCCATGTCCACGGGGAAACCCGTAATTGCAAGTGATGTAGGAGGGCTTAAAACTACCGTCCTTCATGGGAAAACAGGTTTTCTATTCACACTAAACGACGAAGATACACTTGCTAAATACCTAAAACTACTTTTGACTGATGATACTTTGAGGAAGGAGATGGGCATAGAAGCAAGGAAACATGTTATTAATAATTACAGTTGGGAAAAAGTCGTATCAAACTATTATGAAAGGGAATTGTTGTCAGGCAAATGAGATTATTTTTCTAAAATAGGACATATATTAATTGAAAAACAAAGAGAAAATTATATTTATAGACTTTAACTTTTCCTTGCCTCCTAATGGTGGAGCAGATATTGATTCCTTTCAAGTAATAAGACTTCTTCACCAAAAAGGCTACGATGTTCTGCTTCTCGGCGTGGCAGAGGAAGGCTCTTCTGACCGTGGTAATTTCGACCCTGCTGAATTGCCTTTCCCATCTATTCGTATGCCAATTGCTTACAATCATTGGAAAGCAAATATTATCGCAGATAGGCTAATATCTTTGATAAAAGAGCAACAGCCCTCATTAATATTCCTGCAACATGGTTATCACATAAAAATACCTGTCAGTAACCGTATCGTTGCCTCATTTCCTGACATTCCCATTATATCGAGAACATACGCACATGAAATTTTTTGTTTAAGAAGTCCTACCCGATACAAAGAACAAAAACCCTGCACCTTGAACATTTTTGATACCCCTGACTATTGTAGAAAATGTTCATTAAACGGTTTGAAAAAGGAATTATTATCAGGCGAACTAACCAGTTGGACAAAAGATTATGTCCAGAGCAAAGCGTTCTCTTGCGTGTTTACTAATAACTATTTAAACTCGATAAAAAAATGGGGAAAGATTATTGTCTATAATGCAGACCAACAAAATGAGTTGAAAAAATATGATGTAGATTCCATGGTTATCCCTGGTGGAATTGAGGAACAATTTATTACACCGCAAGATTCCACGCAAAACAATTCAAATCAAGAAAAGACAATCCTTATGACAGGAAGGTGTGACGACCCTTCCAAAGGTATGAACACACTACTTGAGGCAGGTAAAATCCTTTCACAAAAGAGAAAAGATTTTAAAATTCTCGTGACTTCGTTCAATTTAAGTTTGTATAATGAATGGTTCATTCCTCTGGGATGGTTACCTCGCGAAAAGTTATTAAACATATACACTCAATCAGATATATGCGTCGCTCCAAGTGAATGGGCTGAACCTTTTGGACTTATAGCAATAGAAGCGATGGCTTTAGGTAAAGCAGTCATTGCAAGCAGAATAGGTGGGTTAAAAGAAATTATTCAAAATAATGAAAATGGCATTTTGTTTGAACCCCAAAATTCAGAAGAATTAGCAGAAAAGATGAATATGTTGTTAGATAATCCTCAATTACGAATAGTTCTGGGAAACGACGCAAAAGAAACAGTCATAAAAAACTATACATGGGAAACAATCGTCAATAGATACTATATACCACTTATTGAAAATCTGCTATCGGAAAGGAACAATACATTATGAAAATTGGCTTATTTTACAGTTATGGACCACATTTTCTAAAAGCAGTAAATTTCCTTATAGAAAAATATCCTAACGATGAAATTATTGCATTTATTCCGAAACAATTTCCTACCTACTATTTTGAAAAACTTCCAGTAAAACTAATCTTTCTACCCTGGAATGGGCAGCATCTAAAAATGTCTCAACTCATACTTTTATTTTTTAAATTTATAAAATTAATCCGTGCTCAGCAATTAGATATTTTTGTCATACTCTTTGAAAGTTTTCGACTTATTACTTTGAGCAAGTTCTCTGGTGCCCAAAACACTTATATCTACTCAATACACCAAAAATATGAACCTATTTCTCAGGGGATTTTTGAAAACTTGCTGAATACCATTTCAAAACGAATAAAAGGGATTTGTTTGTATCTGTATATTCTTTTCCATGTTTATTTTTGCAAATGTAAAAAATAACGGCAGATTTCAAAATTGTGAACTATAAATTAAAATCATAGTTTGCATACTTTTTGTCAACTTTAATTTCCTTTCCTAACAGATTTAAAATATATTGTTTAAAATGTATGTTTATTTCCTATTAAATATCAACTATAAATTTTGGAGGTATGTATTATGTGTTCTGTGAAGATTAGCCATTTGTTTACTCTTATGCTGATTTCTGTTGCTATCCTTCTTACTTCAATTGTCTGGGCTGAAGAAAGTGATGATTTTGTTATGGGTAATTATCAAGGAACTATCACAGGTAAAAACTGGGATGGAAAAAGCCTTCGTGCTCAGGTCGCAGCGCAGGGGAATGGCAGATACCGTTGCGTGTTCCTGTTTACGCAGGGGAATGAACCTGAACAAAGAGTAGAAATTAAAGGTATGAAAGCACCTTCCGGAGCCGCAGCAGTTATGGAACAAGACAAAGAAAAAGCAAAAAAAATGGCTGAAATTAATTTTGAGAGTGAAGTAGATTTTGGAAAGAATTTTGGTGGCAAAGGAAAAGTTGTAGGACAGATTAAAAACGAAGTTTTCAAAGGCACGATTGAACAAGGAAAAGAGAAAGCAAACTTTGAATTTAAACGCACTTTTATCCAGTCTCCCACATTAGGTCAACAAGCACCCGAAGGCGCTATTGTTCTCATGGATGGTAAAAGCCTTGACAAGTGGGATGTAAAACCACATTGGCAAATAATAGAAGATGGTTCAACAAGGACTATGTCATCTAATCTCTGGACAAAAGATGAATATGGAGATGGTCTATATCATGTTGAATTTATGTGTCCATTTATGCCAAATGAAACAGGTCAAGCAAGAGGGAATAGTGGAGTATATGTCTTTGGAAGATATGAAATTCAGGTATTAGACAGTTTCGGAGATTTGCCTGCTGATAATCTTTGCGGTGGAATCTATCAAGCAGCAGTTCCCAAAGTATGTGCTTCTTTGCCGCCTTTACAATGGCAAACTTATGATATCACCTTTACAGGTCCTAAGTTTGATGAGAATGGTAATAAAGTAAAGAATGCAATAATTACGGTAGTCCATAATGGTATTCTAATTCATGATAATGTAGAATTAAAAAAACCTACACCCGGCGGAGTAAGTGAACAAGAATCGCCAAAAGGTGTGCTGTTATTACAGGACCATGGAAACCCTGTCCGGTATAGAAATGTCTGGTTCCAGCCAGCAAATTAAAATTAAAATTTAATTGATTGATAACATTTGAAGGGGAGAAAAGGAGTATTGTTTTGCCTACTTTTTCTCTAATCATACCCACATACAACGAAGAGCAGCAGATAGATACTACCTTACAATATGTCCTTGAATATTTAAAGAAACAGCCTTATTCTTTTGAAATTGTTGTGGCAGACGACGGAAGTAAGGATAACACAGTTCAGCAAGTTCAAAAGTGGGTAGAACAGTATCCTGAACAAGTTAAGGTTGTTCCCCTCCCTAAAAATAGAGGAAAGGGGTATGCTGTTAGAGAGGCTATGCTTCATCATACAAACGGGAGTATTCGTTGCTTTTATGATGCTGACGCCTCAACCCCTATTGAAGAGATAGATAAACTTATTCAGGAACTAAACGAGGGATATGATATTGCTATCGCGTCACGAGCAATGCCTAAATCTGTTATAGAAATACCACAACCCTTATATCGTCAAATGATGGGCAAAATATATAATTTAATACTTCGTATTTTCGGCCTTACAAATTTCAATGATACACAATGTGGTTGCAAATGTTTCAATGAAAAATCGGTAAATATTGTATTCCCAAGACAAACATTGAGTAGATTTAGTTTTGATGTAGAAATACTCTTTATTGCAGAGAGACACAATCTTAAAATAAAAGAAGTTCCTACGCGATGGAGAAATCGAAAAGAATCACGAGTCCACCCGATAAAAGATTCCTTCAAAATGTTCTGTGACCTTTTTAAGATTCGCTGGAATGCCTTTACAGGCAAATATAATTGATGTATAATTATAATTTAAATACAAAAGGTTAGAGTGGTATAAATTAAACCACTCTAACCTTTTATTATTTGTGTTTAAATCAAGTTTTCTCTTCTGCTTTTACTTCTTCTTTTGAATCTTCAGGTGATTCAAATTTCGGAAAGTTCTTCTCGTAATCCCGATACTTTGGCGGTAGCCCTGGATAAATATCAAACGACAACCAACGATATTTGCCGTCTAACAATCTATCACCAATCTTACGAAACATATAATTATGATTTTTACCTACTGCTCTAAAATTGTTTGCAATTCGTTGACGAGCATTCTTACAGAACAAATCCGCTAAATCCTGCGGCGACTGGTCTTCTGGATTCTTATTAAGTAAATATTCGGCATAAGACAGGCAAGAAGCCATAACAAATAGGTCAACACCAATGTCTACATAATTAGCAAGGATGAGTTGTTCTTCTTCTAATTTTGTTTGATACCGACCCATAGTATGGAAAATTCTACGGGCAAGTTTTTTACATGTTCTTGCAACATATTTTAAGTGTGAATAATTTGTTGAATTAAGTTTTTTAACATTAAAGTTAGTAGAAGCAGGCAACCATACGGTTGGATACCATGTTACATAGAACTTCATTGCGTTCCACAATAACTTTACAATATTCTTCTGTCCTTTGGTTGGCTTTAGAATTGGCATGACTAAACTAAAGTGGGTGTCTACTGCTTCACGAGCCATAATAAGGTGCATAATTTCTGATGAGCCCTCAAAGATTCTTCCTACACGCAAGTCACGCATTACTCGTTCCACAAAAAATGGACGCTCGCCACGATTGTATAACGATTCTGCTGTTTCATAACCTCTACCACCTAATACCTGAAGCAACTCATCCATAATCTGCCAGCCAGTCTCCGTAGCAAAATATTTTGCCGCCGCCGCTTCTAAACGAATGTCTGCATTCTTTCGGTCTGCAAAGGAACATGTAATAAACACCATTGCTTGCATCGCAAATGTGCTCGCAGCAAAGTTTGCAATCTTCTTCGCTACTTCTTGATGCTGACCTACTGGTCTTCCCCATTGAACACGATTCTTCGCCCACCATTCTGCATCTTCAAGCATCCGCTTTGCTACACCTACACCCGCCGCAGGAACACCTAAACGACCTGTATTCAATGTAGTCAAAGCAATTTTTAAACCCATTCCCGGTTTACCGATAACATTCTCAACAGGCACTTTTACATTATTGAACCGCAACATTCCGTTAGAAAGCCCTTTCAAACCCATAAACTTGCATCGAGTTATAACCTCAACGCCAGGCCAGTCCGTTTCAACAATAAACGCCGTGATTTGTGGAATTTTCCTTCCATTCTTCTCCTTAAATCCACTCCTTGCCATAACAACAATAACATCCGCATCCGGACCATTTGTAGTCCACAACTTCACGCCATTCAATAGATAATATGTCCCATCAGGGGAAAGAGCCGCAGTTGTCTTTACACGAGCAGGGTCAGAACCTACATCCGGTTCAGTTAAGGCAAATGCAGAAATTTCGTTCTTTGCAACTCGTGGTAAATACTTCTTTTTCTGTTCCTCTGTGCCAAATGTTTTAAGTGGTTCAGGAACACCTATACTCTGATGCGCGGAAAGCCAGGTAATTGTGCTCTGGCAATAACTGCCAATAAATGAAAGGATACGCGAATAATTGGTCACTGAAAGGCCTAATCCACCATACTCCTTACCTATCTTCATACCAAACAAGCCCAATTCCTTCATCTTTTCCAATGCTTCTTTGGGATAAACACCCGTTTTGTCAATTTCAACTGGGTCAACATACTTGTCCAGTATCTCCTTAACCTTCTCAATCAACTCATCACCTATTTTTTTGTCCTCCTCCGATTGAGCAGGGTAGGGATGGATTAAATCCCACCGAAACTTTCCACGAAACATTTCTGCTGTAAAACTTGGAAATTTCCATTCCGTTTCTCTGGACTCTTCAGAGAGTTCCATTGCTGCATCTTTTGCTTTTACATCTTCTTTTGTAGCCATAGTTCTTACCTCATCTTAAAATTAAGATTTTTGATTAAAATTTATTTACTTAATGATAAGTAGATAATAATTTAACATCATTTATACACATTTGTCAAGATAAAATATTTATTTTTACCTAAAAATTTTTTAATAGGTGAATGAATAATTAAAAACATAGCCTCGTCAATTTAAGTAGAAACAATCAATACCTATATAAAAAGTTATTATTAATCTATGGGATAAGGTTATGATTATAATAAATAACATATCTGAAATAGTTAATACTTATCTGCAACATATACAAAAAGCACTAGAACATATTATAAATGTGGAAAATAAAACATTTATTAGATTTATATTAGAATGTGTTGTAGCAATATATTCTTTGTATATATCTTTTAATATTACTCGCTGGAAGTGTTTTAAGGGCAAAAAAGTATGGACTTTTAAAAATATAAGATATTTAGAAAAAAAGGTCTTTCTTTTGTTTTGGCACAATAGACTAATAACTCAACAAAATGAATATATAAAATATGTTTGAACTGGTTAAAAAAAATAAGCAACGTTCTATCATCCTTGCATTTATACTACTCTTTTTTATGATTTCTTTGGGCTATATTATTGGTGATTTTTTCTATCAGTTTTACAGTGACCTTTCTAATTCACAAAATACAGGCACAAAGTCTTCAGTATCTACCTCGACATATACATCGGTACAGAAATCTAATGTAATGTCTAATAAGCCACTTTCAACATCAAATCAATCTACAAAAGGGATTTATCAGTTCATAATATCATACGGATGGGGACCATTGGGTGCGATTTTGGCCTTTTTTATTTGGATAGTAGAAATGATATTTGCTTATTTTTTTGGTGAAAATGTGTTACTTTCTATTGGTAAGGCTACTCGTATAGAAAAGAAAGAAGATTATCCACAACTTTATAATATTGTTGAAGAAATGACAATTGCTTCATCTCTACCTAAAATCCCTGACATATATATTATTGAAACGCCGGAGATAAACGCTTTTGCAGCGGGTAGGTCACCAGAACATTCTGTAGTTGCAGTTACACGGGGTTTATTAGAGTCCTTAAATCGTGACCAGATTCAAGGAATTATTGCACATGAAATCAGCCATATTCTCCATCGAGACATTTTATATATGACCTTTCTAATGACTTCTGTAGGTACTATTATTTTTATAGTTGAAAGTATAAAATCTCTTGCATGGGGAATAATAAAAATGAGCGCTAAGGCTATTAAAGGGACAATATTAGGGACTTTTTCGAGAGAAGATAATGATAACTATGATATGAATGGTGCACTTGGAGATTTTATTTTTCGAATTACCCTTATAATTTTTTTCCTATTTATTCTAATATTTTCATTTGAATTCTACATTATCTTTACCATTTTATCTGGATTGTCATCATTATTTGCATGGATTATCTATTTCGCTTCTTCCCGCCAACGCGAATATCTTGCTGATGCTAATGCAGTTATTTTAACTCGTAATCCTGAAGGTCTCGCCTCTGCTCTTGAAACCATAAAAAAGCAATATGAACAATCTACACCAGCACAAGTAAGTGAACTTATTGCACCTTTATATATTGTTAATCCACTTGAAGCTGCTAATCCCAATGAGTCTTCTCTTTTTAGCACACATCCCCCTATCGAAAAAAGAATCCAGATTCTACGAACACTTGCCAAAAGCCCCACTGACATATCTTACGAACAGGTGTGGGAACAAGTAACAGGTAAAAAAATTGATACAAAAAATGTAAGTGAACACATAACAGAAACTTCATCAGAAGAAATAAATGAATCTAATCCAAAAAAATCAGAAATATCAAGGTACGGAAATAATACTGTTGAAGAAAAACCAATATATTCGCTTATTTGCCCTAAATGTCGAAGGGAATATTCAACGATGGTAATGTTTTGTGAAAATGATGGAACACCATTAGAAAAAAATATAAAATCGCATGTTAAACCAATAGATAAAAAACCTTTACCAGAGATTGAGGACAATGAAGAGAAAAAGATAACTTTAAAATCATTAACATTGATTATTGTTTGTGCGTTAATTTTAATTATTATTGGAACAGGGAGTTATTTTTATTATTCGAGAGAATGGGGAGGTAACCTAGATAAAAATAGTGATAATAAAGTAGCGGAAGAAAGTATGTTAAAAAATCCGATAGTTGTCAGGGGACGGTAGGTTATAGGATGACGGATTAAAAGAATCCTTAAAGATAGTTTTATCTTTCTGGAACCAGTCTAATACTTTATCAGCTGGGCTTTTGTTATTTAATACCCTTTGCTTAT
>Ga0116193_1000418_pt1 | contig 40937 bp, 27 predicted proteins | sample AD_UKC115_MetaG_FD_89892 | JGI IMG/M metagenome (GOLD analysis project Ga0116193, IMG submission 89892) | Active sludge microbial communities of municipal wastewater-treating anaerobic digesters from Hong Kong - AD_UKC115_MetaG | ecosystem: Engineered > Bioreactor > Anaerobic > Digestate... | reverse complement strand
CTTCTCCTTCTTGTGGCACTTCACCGGGTCTGTCTTCTGTAATAAGCAGTTGATAGCCATTCTTCAATGGAACAGGCCCAACTAAGAAGATGGTATATACACCATCGGGATAGAATTTGGCGCCTGTCGTTGAAGCGATTATATTGTCAGGTATTCCTGCTCTTGTAACAGTGATATTTAATGTATCTGGAGCGGCTATCTCGTAATATGATGTAGTGGCAAGGGCACCAATATTAGAAAACAAAGGTGTCAATTCAGGGGGCCAGCCTTCAATAATTACATCTACATTGTAGCCTTCTTTTACTCCATTAACGAAGCGTATTTTTGCATAGTTCGGAGTAGGGGCACGATTGTCATCCTCTAATGTAACCAATGTCAGGCTATCTGCCCAACCCGTGGCTAATAGTGTATAACTGCTATCTCCAAAAATATCCAATGAAGATGCTAATATAGGTGTATTTTCGCATGTTCCTGATTCTCCTGTTCCCGGCACTACTCTTAATTCGTATTTATTAGAATAAGGTGTTGCATAATTTGTAGCAGATGGATAAGAAACTAATGCAAAGACAGGCGAACCGTTCATGCAAATATCTAATGGCTGAGAATCAGAACTAGCATTTACAACTCTAACATCTGCAGTGCAGTCAAGTTGTGCTCTCAACTCACCATCAGGATAATCGCTACTTTTAATTAAAATGTATGCTGCCTGTCCAGAAATAAGTTGATATTCCTCAGGAGTTAATACCTTTTCTATAGGTGAGGTAGCAGTCCCAAGGTCTAAAATAAGGTCGCCATTTAAACCTGTATCACCAGCATAGATTCCTGCTGAAATAGGATTTGCAACATTATGCTCAATAGTAATTTTAATTGAGTTTGCACTGGTTTCAAGGAATTGTATCATATCAATATGTGCAGTCCCATTGGAGATAGTTGGAACTGGTGGGACTACTTTATTATTTTTAAGTGCAATCTGACAGCCACTCAAAACTTCGCAATAATCAGGTGTAATGCTGGGGTCTAAAGCCGCAGTTACATACCGAATCACTCCATTCTTCGTTAATCCTTTTCCGGGTGAGGAAAACAACTGGGGACAATATTGAATCAAGTCCGCACCAATCTCTCCACGGTCAGTTATGCCTGGCTGGTTGCTGGAACAAATAATTAAATGCGGATTTGTGGCTTCTGGCATGCTTTCTAATTCAGCCTGAGTAATAGTGTATTTATAGGGTGAAGAGGTAAAGGGTCCCGGGAAATTATAGATTAAGGGCGCATCTTTATTCATGCCATCGAAGATACCAATTTGCGTAATTTTAGAAAGGGTAACAGCAGGAGTAATTTCAACATCTAAGTAAGTGTTTTCTGCTTCAATGTCATGCCAAAGCCTGAAAGTAAAACTCCCTTGCCTTGTGCTGTTGCTTCCTGTATCTACTCCTGCCTTGGTGATAACCTTAGAACCGGAACATTTGGCAAGAAGTTCTTTGCAATAATTTTTTTCAAATCTCTTATATTCACAGCGATTGCAAGCACCGTCACCATCTCCATCAGAATCAGGTAGTAGTTTTTCCAATCCTATGTAACTTTCTCTATTTAAGTATGGATTATCAAAACCCATTTCCGTCCCTAATTCTTCACGAGTTAAATCACGCAACATATCATCTAATAAAGCAATCAGTCCAGCAATAATACCGAACGAACCATTACCTTCGGCTAATATGGACCCGGGTTCCAAATCACCTAATTGAATCCCAATTTCACCATCGGGATATGCTAATGTCTTTACAATAATATAGAAATTGTTCCAATAATCATCGTTGGGAAAGATTTTAGTCGTATCAATCATTGCAAGTTGTTCAGGTGTAATTGTATACGAAAACGAATAATCTCCCTTCCCAAGATCTAAAGACCACCATTCAAAAGCAGGTTCTCCAACCTTAACTGCTGTAATGCCTGTGGTTCCGGTAATATCCGACAGAGAAATATCAAATGACATGCCAGTAATATTTGTTCCATCTGTGGTTTGGTTCATTCGTATAAAACCTTTTCCTATGGAAGGCGTTGGTGGGAAAATGGCACCTCCGTTCATGTATCCATCAAACTGGTTTGGGACAGGCTTGGAATAGATAGTATAATCCCCATCGCCAAGTGTTAAATAGGCTAAGAATATTTCTTGAATCCCCGGTATCATCCCGGGCAATACAGAGGAAAGAAGAGTGCCCATATCTGTTTGGAATTGAGTCAGATTATGCATCCATGCGTTATATACTTCTTCATGGTTTATAACACCATTATTAAAACTTTCGTCATTTCCAATTGCCTGTATCAATCCAAATTCATTTGCAATATCTAACATGCCATTTCCTTCAATAATTCCAACAAATTCTACCCGTGGAATTTCATCAGGAGGAGAAGTCTCATCTCCTACACCTGTTGAAACACGTAATCGGACATCACTACCCGGAATAACTCTTTTCTCTGCACCCGGGTCAGTCCGAATGACCTGTCCTTCAGGAACAGTAGGATGGGGTGTATAGAAGGAATTCACCACATTAAAACCCCATGCTTTTAATACAGCCTTTGCTTGTTCCTCAGTTAAACCCGCTACATTCGGTATTGGGATTGTGCGAAGGTCTACATAAATCGTTCCATTCATATCCATAGTGTTTGGCTGAAACATGTCGAGGAAATATTGAAATTCCCCTAAATCCACACCCTCTAATAATGAGTTTTCAAGCACTTTTTGAAGACTGTCACAGAAGTTTAAACCAAGTGATTCTGCTCCTGCTTGGAGTGAAAAGGTCAACATACCTACTACGACTACAAGACACAAGAACTTTGACTTTGACATATTACTAACCTCCTTCAGTTATTGTTTTATTGACAGCATAACATTCACTAATAGTATACTTTCCTCTGATGGAAAATACAACTTACTTTTTTACAACATTATGACATATAATAATTTTACCATAATTTATATCAAAATGTATCATTAATTTGTAATAAAAAACTGGAGATATTAAATATGAGAAGACTTGCACATAACTCTAAAGAAAATAACCTTCTATTTGTGTTTGCAATTGCTCTTTCCTTCTCACTATTTTCTTCTACTTTAGCAAAGGGTATAGATTCTGGAATAAAACTTAATTTCTCTGCACCTGAAGAACGAGTATGGGTGGGTCCGTATCTCTGGTCAAATCGGCTTCAAGACTGGCGTTCTACACCTGAAGGGATTAAAAGCGTAACCAAAGATATTAAAAATGATTATAGAACTGTTCACCTGTTAAGCCACCGAATTGGAAGAGAAGAAGGGAGTTTTCAATTTAAAATAGAGGTTAAACCACTTGTTGCCTCATCTGAGGTGTTTGATTCTTTATCAGGATTTTTAATAGGTGCTGGTGGAGATATGGAACTGCGAGCCTCTGCGTTAGTTCATCATAGTCCAGGCGAAAATGGAGGGATTATGGCAGGAATGGACGAGAATGGCAGAGCCATCATTCGCGATTTTACAAAGAAGAATGCCCCTGTTATTAGCACAGGAAAAGTTCCAAATCGTTTTTGTCCTGTTTATCGGATTCAACTTCAAGGAAGCCAAAAAGGGGAATGGATACATTTGTGGCTTTATGTTTTTGATGCAGAAACCAATGAATTGTTGTCAGATACTTCTCTCGAAAAACTTACAGCAAAACAAATAGAAGGAAATATTGCGCTGGTATCTCATCCGGGTAAAGGGTCAATGCCAGCAAATTTTATTTTTCAAAATTTAGAAGTCAAAGGGACCAAGGTTAAAGAAGTGAATTTGGAAGATAAAGAAGTTGGTCCTATAATAGGTGCACTTTACACAATAAGCAAAGGCACGCTGTATCTCTCTGCACAAATGTTTCCATTAGGACAGAATGAAGGAAATGAAATAAGTCTGGAAGTGGAGCAATGGATGAGATGGTCTGAAATTGCAAGGACAAAAGTAGATAAATCGGCATGGGTAGCACGCTTTGAAGTGCCAAACTGGGAAAGGAACAAAGATACACCATATCGGGTAGTAATTCAATTGAATGATTTAAATGGAAAAATTCAGTCTTTTGCGTTTTATGGAACAATTCGTAAAGAGCCAAAAGACCTTGACTCTTTTATATTGGCGGCGTTTACATGTTCGCGTATGGTCGGTGGCGATGGCGTGGATAGTGGTTCTTTTGACTGGACTCCTGGAAAAGTGTGGTTTCCTCATTCAGATTTGGTAAGTAGGGTAAATGCCCATAATCCAGATTTCCTATTCTTTTCTGGTGACCAAATCTATCAACATGCCAGCCCTACACGCCCGGAGATAGATATTTTGGATTATTTATATCGCTGGTATTTGTGGTGTTGGTCATTTCGTCATTTGACTAGAGAGCGGCCTACCGTTTGCATACCGGATGACCATGATGTTTATCAAGGCAATCTCTGGGGCGCGGGTGGTAGACCTGCAAAAAATCAAGATGACGGTGGATATGTTTATCCGCCTGAATTTGTAAATGCTATACAAAAAACACAGACAGCAAATCTACCTTCACCTTTTGACCCAACCCCAATAGAACAAGGGATAACGGTATACTACACAGACCTTGTATATGCGGGATTGAGCATGGCTATTTTAGAGGACCGAAAGTTTAAATCTTCGCCAAAGGAACTTTTACCGCAAAGTCAATGTGAAAATGGTTGGTTTCAAAATCCAGAGTTTAATCCCAAAAAAGATGCAGATGCACCCGGTGCCGTTTTGTTAGGGGACAGACAAATGAAATTTTTAAATACATGGGTCGAAGACTGGTCAAATGAGGCACAATTTAAAGTAGTTCTCTCACAAACGCTGTATGCAAGTATGAGCACTCTACCTGCAAATGAAACAAGGGATAATATTATACCTACATTGGAATTTTACCCTCCTGAGGAGTATCCTGAATTCTATGAAATTAAGGCAGATGCAGATACCAACGGTTGGCCTCCCACAGCAAGGAATGAAGCAATTAAACTATGGCGGAAAGGTTTTGCCATACATATCTGCGGCGACCAGCACTTAGGTTCAACGACACAATATGGAGTGGAAAATTGGAATGATTCTTCATTTGCATTCCTAGTTCCTGCAATTTCTACACGATTCCCACGCCGATGGTTTCCACCACTTCCCGGAAATAATCGTAAAGAAGGAGCACCACGGTATACAGGTGAATATAAAGACGGGTTTGGGAATAAAATTACTGTTTGGGCAGTTGCCAATCCTATGCTATACGGAAAAGAACCTCAGGAACTCTATAACCCTGCTACAGGATACGGAATTATCCGTTTCAAGAAGAGTGAACGCTCCATTACCTTTGAATGTTGGCCACGCTGGGAATCGCCTACGGTTGAAGGTGCTAAACAATTCACAGGCTGGCCCATTACGATTAACCAGTTGGAAAATTATAAAACAGAAAAACCTTTTTATTTACCAACTTTGAAAATCACTGGTATAAAATATCCTGTTGTAAAGGTTCGAAATGCAGAAAACAATAGTCTTGTATATGCTCTACGACTAAATTCTGATACATTTAAACCTTTTGTGTTTCATGAGGGAAAATATATTATAGAGGTGCTTGACCCCGAAAATGACAAAAGTCAAATATTAAAAGATTTAGAAATTGTCCCCTCTGATACAGAAAAAGTCTTAAATGTAAAATTTTAATTTTATTTTGTGTAAAAACATTTTATAATAGTAAAAATATAGGCAATCTACTTAAAAATTAGGAAGGCAAAATATGAAAATGTCATGGCTTGTAAAAGGGTATATCATTTTTTTATCTATCGTTAGTCTATCTTTCTTCTCTTGCATGGTTTATGCAGAAAAGAATGGAGAAGAAATAAAGAATACTTTACTTTCAGCAAAGCAAATCGCTATTTCTATAGACACAGTGCCAGATGAGTTTGTCATAGCAGTTTCACCGGTTCGGCAGACATTACAAATTATCCATACTTCTGCTCGATTAATAGGTGCTCTCGTTTCTGAAACGCAAAATGAGAAATATCGCAAAGATTTACAAGCAGTAGTAGGCGAATTGAATGGACATCTGCAATTTCGTGAAGCAATTCTGAACATACTGAAAAGCAAACTATCTGCTGAAATTGTTGAAGTTCCTTCATTAGGTTCTACGGCTAAATATGCAAATGACCGTGAAGCCCAACTGGACAGAATGAAACAACTGCACAATAAAGGGTTTGATGTATTGATAGACCTGAAAATTACCTGTGGTATTTATGGACCTGATGGTGAGATGTTTTTCCGCTGGGATGGGAAACTTTATGATTTGGCAAAAGAAAAAACTCTATGGCGAGGTGAGTCTGTTATTACCCCTTCCGTGGATTTTAAGGTAAACCAGACCTTCAACACTTATTTTAATCCATTTAAGTCTAACATGTTCTCACCACGATTGACTATTGCAAAAAACGCCTTGACACGCTGGACAGATAATAAAGGTGAAAACTTAAAGAAAGCACAGGCATACGGAATACAATTAGCTACATCTCAAATTTTAGGGGTGCTTCAATTGGACAAATCAGAGGATTATTATTTTGCCTGTGGTATTTCAAAACTTCTTACAAAAAAATGGAAGCAAGCAGTTCCTTATTTTGAGAAGGCATGGGATTTAAATACGGATAATCCTGCGCTAGGGAACGCTTACCTGGTCGCATTATTCAAGGCAAAAAAGATAGATGACGCAATAAAAGTTGGCGAGGAAGTAATCCAGGGTCCAAACGGAACATCTTATCCAACTACTTATTATAATCTTGCCTATATTTTTGCGACTAAAAAGAAGGATTCAGTTAAGGCAAAAGAATATTACCAAAAGAGTGTAGAACTGTCAGGGAAGTCAGACGAGAAATTAGAAAAAGAAATTAATAAACTTCAAAAGAAACGATAATCCCTACTTTTAATGCCTATATCTGTCAAGAACAAGCAAATAATAAGAATCATTATTGTTGTAGGAATATTTTCATTCATTGTAGGTATAACTTTATTTAAAGTTATTGCGTATGGTTTATATCTATCTCCTGATTCTTATATCTATCTTGACATCGCACAAAATATATACGACGGGAGAGGAATCGTTCATTCGTTTATTCTAACCAGTGAACTTGACCGCTGGAATGGTGATGACTCATATATGCCAGTGAGTTATTGGACACCGGGCTTCCCTTTATGTATTGCACTTATCAAAAACATAAGCAAATCTATCTCTACAAAAATGGCAGGTGCATCGTTTATTTCTATCTCTTTTTTACTAACCATTATTATTATATTTGTTCAATTAACCCATTTCTATAACCTCCAAACGGGACTCTGGGGACTTATTCTAACACTAATTTTTTATCCTTTGATATACACTTATTCCTGGGTTTGGAGTGATGGTGTTATTATTCCATTTTTTCTGATTTGCCTATGGCTAATTTTAGAAGGCAGGACACAGCATAGTAAAGTTTGCTTTTTTCTGGCAGGGATAGTAGCAGGGATAGCATTTTCTATCCGCTATATCCTTGGGATTCTACTTCCCTTTGGATGGGCTATGTTGATAGTTTTCTGCCTTTCACAAAGAGATGAGTCATGGACAAAAAAATGCTATAAAAGCGTGGTTAATTCTACCTCTTTCCTTATCGGCTGGGCATGTCTGGGTATCCCAATTGTGATACGCAATATAAGAGTTACAGGTTCAATGCTGGGTCTTGCTCGTCCTGTAAGCAATATAGCAATCTGGCAAAATATAAAATATTCGTTCACATCGCTGTTCACAGAGTTCCTACCACCAAATATTGTCCCTTCCGAAATTCAAGGCAGTTTGCTTATTGCTATTATTCTGTTATCCATATTAGTCGTCATACTGAGAAAAAACTATGCCGAAGTAAAACAAGTTTTTTTAAATTGTTTTATCATTATATATCTGTGCTGGGCGTTGGTTTATTTGATAACTATCCTTATCTATGCTTCTATTTATCAGATAGACACTTTAGAACATCGTTTGTTACTACCTTTTACAATTACCATGATTATTATTTCTGCCGCCCTTTTTGCAAAAATATTTTCCTTTCCTTTCTGGGGCATGACTATATTATCTACTCTTGCAATAGTTTGCTTTTGTTATATATATCCAATCAAGGGTGAATCTTTCTATACAACGACAAATTATACAAAAGGAAACCCGCGTACAGAATGGGCTTGCACTAACACACTGCCTACGGATTGGATTATTGGCGATTCTACCTTTGATCTTACCCTCGCGTGCGTCCATCGCCGAAGTTTATGTTTTGTGCCGGGTTCTTATCAAGATACTCCACCTGATAAAAATACATTTGACAAATTTATAAAAAAGGTATCATCAACAAATCCTCGCATATTTATCTTGATTCGCAAAGCAGTGCCAACAGAAAAAGGCTACTACGATACATGGATTCAATATTACGGAGAGCCTATAACAAAGTTGCTCTTTGATGGTAGATATGAACAAATCACAGCAAAGGATATTTTTTCTGGCAGAGGTTTTGTCGCAATGGAAATTGTAATAGACAGATAGAATTTATTCCTTTTTTGTTTAAAGTCAAAGATAAAAGCGTGTTAAACCATCTTTAAAAAGTATGCAGTGTGACTGCATAAATTTTAGGAATTTTGTGCACTGCTCATGCTTGAAATTAAAGGTTAAAGTGTGCTAAACTACATCTAAAAAGTATGCAGTGCAACTGCATAAATTTTAGGAATTTTGTGCACTACCATGAATAAGTTAATAATAAGACAAATAGTGATAGACCAAAAAGGGGAACTGGATAATCTCTACAAACGGAATAGAATCATAGAACGTTCCGCTCTGGATTATTATCGGAAACAAGTAGATAGCGATATAATAAAGGTCATCACAGGTATAAGGAGATGCGGGAAATCCGTATTTGCTTATCAATTATTTAGAGATAGAAATTTTGCATACCTAAATTTTGATGATGAAAGGCTTATATCTCTGGATGTGGAAGACCTCAATGCTATAATCGAGGTTTTTTATGAAGTATATGGTGAATTTAAAAATATCATATTTGATGAAATCCAAAACATACCGAGATGGGAATTATTTATAAATAGACTTCATAGACAGGGATTTAATGTTATTGTAACAGGTAGCAATGCAAAATTGCTGAGCAGCGATTTAGCCACACACCTTACGGGACGTCATGTCAGTCTGGAACTATTCCCTTTTTCATTTGAAGAATACCTGAAGTATCACGGGATAGAAAAAAAGAAATTGCTGTCTACAAAAGATATAGCCATGGTGAAGCAGAAACTTAATGAACACCTTGTAAATGGTGGTTTCCCTGAAACCCTTAAAGGGAACATAGAACCAAAGACCTATTTAAGGACATTATATTCCTCGCTCATAACAAAAGATGTTGTATTGCGGCATCGAATAAAATTTGAGAAAACGATAGTAGACATAGCCAATTACTTAATCACAAATCATTCAGGTTATATCAGTTTCAACAAGATAAAGAATATCTTCAATCTCAAAAGCGTGCATACCGCTTTGAACTATATCCAGTTTTTAGAAGAGGCATATCTCTTCTTTTATGTAAAAAAACTTACCAACAAATATAAAGAGAGTCTTCTTGCAAACAGAAAGTGTTACTGTATAGACCCGGGAATAATCCATGCGCTCAGTTATAAATCATCTGAGGACATAGGAAAGATATATGAGAATGTGGTTGCATTAGAATTGTTAAGAAGGAGGTATTACGAAAATATAGAATTTTATTACTGGCAAGATTATTACAAACATGAGGTAGACTTCGTTGTTAAAAAAGGCATAAAGATAAAACAACTTATTCAGGTCTGTTATAGCATGGAAAATCATGACACAAAAGAGCGAGAAATAAATTCCTTGATACTCGCAAGCAAAGAATTGAGATGCAATGACCTTTTAATCATCACCGAATATACAGAAGGCGTGGAAACAGTAAATAAGAAAAAGATAAAGTCTATTCCGTTATGGAAATGGCTTCTTGGAATGGACAAATAGATTCAAAGAAAGCACAGAGGAAAATTATTATCAGAGCATTTCTTTAAAAATCACACCTGTATAGCAATACAGTATATTAAATTTACATGCAGGCTATTATTGCACTTCTTTCCATTCAAGCATGATTGCATTAAGGGGTGGTATGTTCACACTAAAATTGCCATCAGGTTCAAGTGCTATAGAAGTCGGACTGTTTAAATCATTTGCTTGTATATATACTTCTCCATTTGTTCTATACTTCTCAGGAAGGTGTAATGTAACTTCCTGTGCTTCAGGCAGGTAATTCACCAAAAATTGTGCAGAATGGTCTTTATATTTCCAACGGCAGGTCAGAATGGAACGGAAATGAATGGTATCGTTGCGTGGAGTAATAAATGGAACATCTTTATCACCGCTATAATCAAACGGTTTTAGCATTCTACCAAAGAATAAATAATTATGTCCTTTACCTTTTCGCCAATTGTTGAGGTTGCGAACTAAGGTCAAGATTTGGTCTTGGTCGGGTCCTTTGTCCCACGGTGTGGAACTCCATTCCCACGCTATTTTTCCGTCTTTATGAATGTTAAGGCTTAATATATCGCCCTGAACAAAGGAAATTGCAACTCGCTGATGTAAATTATAAGGGCACTTTTCTTCATCAATAAAATGGCTTGTTGCGTTCTGATTTCCCATAAAATTATTTAGGTATTCATGGAATACATAACCATAAGCAGGAACGGGCACGCCAATCGCAAGACCAAGAGTTGAACGGCTATCATTGAATAGGAGGTAAGGGATAAAAGGTTCAGCCGCGTTAGCCTCACAGCCGATTAGCATTTTGTAGCCGTTTTGATTTATAAGTTCCCAGATTCTACGATATAGGTCTTTCATACTTTCAGTCTGCCACAAGCCTGGTCCTGGAGCGTGCCCGTGATGTCTAGCATAGCAGCGGTAGCAATTCCCACCTAAATTCTGGTCGAAGTATTGAAGGTAGTCAATCTGATGTGGAACGATTTTTGCAATTTCATTAACTACCACCTCCTTCACCCATTCATTCGTGGGACATAGGTCATAGCCTATGCGTTGGGCATTCGGTCCAGCACAAACACCATTTTCCGCAGGTTTGCCGTCAGGTGCATAGGTAACATATTGGATAACCCGTTTTTCATTGAATTCTTTAGTCATATCATAGTTCGGGTCAGTATTGCTCTTTATAGTATAGGCAACTCCACTGGCATAGAGACCTATAAGATTACCCGACTCATGCATTTCTTCACTAAACCGAGAAAAATCTTGAAAGTCGCCGTAAGGTGGCCAAACATACGGAGGTGCCCAGGGTGCACTACCTTCCCAGTGCATTAAGAGTGCCATTACGGGGGTGTTTAGGTCTTTTGCATATTTTTGCAATATAGGTAAAGCGTTGGTATATGGATAGTATTCTGGGTTAGGGGTCATCTCAACACCTAAATCGCGAGTGCCACGCACAGGATACATAACTATTACAGGCGATTTGAAGAACCAATCTGGAATAACCTTATTCTCTTCTAACCGTGGTGGTTTAAACATAGCCGAGTGTTCCCACCAATCACGATAAATCTCTGCTGCGTCATGCCAATCCCCTTGGAAAGTACCTAACACCATAGGATATGGTAAAGTATATTCAGTTTCACATACAGGTCCCGGAAAGAGGCGAAAATCGAGGTATATACCGCCTAACGGATGTTTGTGGAACTCAACACCTTTGGGTGTCCCTTTGGGGTCGTGTGCAGCAAAATATAAACCTGCTCGAGGTGTATAATATGCCATGAATTGCATTTGTGCCGGTCCGGGATAAATGCCGTTCCAACCCATAGTAGGGTGTTCTATTGGCTGCCAGCGTAGCCAACTCTTTTCACGCAAGTTAGAATCCTCAACTACGACACCTTCACAACTAGGCCAGAAAATACGACTGTCTCCACCTGAATTCGGCAAATCGTCTGGAACCACAACCACAGGAAAATCAATATTCTCCAACCATAATCCCGTTCCATTCTTAACCTTTAATGTCCAATAGGTAAAAGGAAGATTCAAGGGACAGCGTATATTAACTGTAACATCCAGAGGTTTCTTATCTATCTGCAAAAATTCCAATACAATTTCTATTGCCTGGTTTTTTTCATCGTCATTACGGGAAAATCGCACAGTTGAAGATTGCAGAGAACTAAAATCTGTTGCAATGCCTTCATCACTACGCAGACGCAGTTTAAACAATTCCCGGGGCTGCTCTATTGAAAATATAAATTCTTGACCATTACTCTGAAACGATTTTATCTCTCCACTTGCCTCATCAAGAATAAGAATATAATGTTCGGTTTTAATCTCATGTATCATATCTGGATATGCTCCTCTCAAAAAAGATGTAAGCAGAAGAAACAAGAGAATAAAAACATATATGTAAGTAGTTCTCCTATGTTCAGGTTTTATGAATAGGTATTTCGTATGCAAGTGTTTAATTACAGTTACTCCCTGTTGCTTGGTCATTAGTGGCAGTTATAATTAACAACTACTGCAACTATTATACACCATGGACACTCCCTATAAAACCAGTTGATTTGTATCAATGTCTTGAGAAGATATATGTCCTATAAGACATATACGACCTATCCGACAAAGTAGCAAATCCCCGCTCTTATGTATATTTTGCGTCAGGGTGGAAAGAGATTACAGCAGCCGTAGTGCAGGTGGGGAAGAATTGCCCCGATTCAAGAACGGTAACGCCAATAGAATCGCTACCGCCAAGAATCTCAAGTATAATTTTATTCATCATTAGGTTTGTCATACCTGGATAGCCCGGTGACCAGCGTCTTCCTTGCCCTCTCTGAATGTTTAGCAATTCTCGCATGTAGCAATGTAAGTATTCGGCTGTATCTTCTGCTATGCGGTCGCCCAATCCCTGCAAGAATAAATATCCCTCATTATCGCCTTGTTCTTTCAGTTGTTCAAGTCCATGTTGGATATTTAGTCCTGCTGTAGCAACTTGTAATCCTACAACATCCCATTCATTATCATTTACAGAACGGAAATATTGTGCACCAGAAACAATGTCTTTTCCGCCAGCACCAATAACTGCTGTAAATTCAACTTTACCCAGCAATTTATTTGTATTCTCTGGGTCATATACGAGAACAAAGTCTCCATCGGATTTGGCAGGAAACAAGCCATAAATTCCCTGAGGTTCTATCCACTTATTTTTATCTACGAGTGAAATCCATTTCTGGAACAGGGATTCTAATTCTTCTAATCTATGTCCTGCCCTTTTTTGACTGGTTTTACCTCCAAATTTCCAATTTAATGAGAACAGAGTTTGTTTATCAATGTTAGAAATAAATTCGGACAGTGGCATACAAAATGAGCGACAGCGAAATCGTGGTTTTTCAGGATATTGTGGATATTGTTCAGAAATAATACGACGAGGCAGTTCTTTCATTTTTTGTTCATCTTCCTGAACACGCTTTGTAGCCTGAATGTATCGTTGTTTTAAGATTTCTCGATTCTGATGTAGCATTTTTTCTCGCGACTCAGATGAAGAGACTAACTGATTCATTACATTCACAGCGTCCATTGCAGTTCGACAGTAAAATACATCGGGTCGGATTTGGCGCAGGTCTTCCTGTCCCATCATTGCAACAAAAGCACTATGCCTTGGAGTAACGGCTGCGCCACCTACCAAAAGGGGAATGTCTAATCCCTGCTCCTTACTCATTCTTGATACTGTTATCATGTGATTTGCTGTTTGCACTAATAGAGCAGACATGCCAATAGCCGTTGCGTTATGTTCTTTCGCCTGGTCAATAAATTCTTGCAATGGCACCATCACGCCCAGGTCAATCACCTTGTAGCCGTAATTTTCCAGTAATGTTTTTGTAAGGTCTTTTCCTATAGAGTGGACATCTTGATAGACCGTTCCCAAAACAATAGTGCCGTGTGTTATGTCCTCAGACAAATCCCGCTGTTCCTGCTTTGCCTTATACCTCAAATAACTTTCGATAAAGCCCATGGCTTGTTTCATCACATCAGCAGAACGGAGTAAGTGGGGTAATGATACTTCCCCCTTTCCAAACAAATCACCCAACTCTTGCATAGCAGGCATGAGATATTCACTAACAAAGGACAACGGCTCATGTTTCTCTAACGCTCGGGCTACCTGTGGAACAATCAAGTCCTGATACTCATATACAAATCCACGAAACTCAATTTGTCCTTTTTGTCGCTCTTTGAATCCATCTTTTATCTTTTCACAAATTGCCTTTTCTATTGGAAGTTCATCGTAATTGTTCTTTTTGACTGTTTCTTTTTGCTTTAACGAAAGCGACCGCTCTTCCAATATTGTAAAGGATTCCATATCCCGTTCAAAAATTATCTTTTTTGCTAAAAGATAATCTTCAGAGTCAAGGTTTTCTACAAATACATAATGCTGAGGATTGAGTATTGCGGCATGAAGTCCGTGCTTTCTGGCTTCATCTAAAAATACAGAGGTTAGGACTTTACGCATGTGGGGTTTTTGTGCTAAACCGTTGGTCAAATTCCCAACGCCAATAATGGTGAAAGCCTCAGGAATCTCATTACGCACCTTTTCAATTCCTTTGAGTGTTTCCAGTGCATAATTTTGTGTTTCATCGGATTCAGCGCCAATAGGGAATACATTAACATCTATAAATAAACGCTGTGGAGAAACACCATATTCACCTGCCCTTTCTACTATCTTTTTCGCTAATGCTAATTTTCTTTCAAGTGTATCAGCAGGACCTTTGGAATCTGTGCAGAGAGCCACATAAAAACAGCCGAAATCTTTTGTCTGTGGCAGAAGAATATCTAATTTTGTTTTGCCCGGTTCCGCCTCTTCCAGAGATATAGAATTGAGTATGGGGACACCTGCGTAGTGATAGGCTGCTTGAACCAATGCATCGGGCTGGAACGAATCAATACAAAGTGCACCTTTTATATCTGCACTGATTTGATGAACCACTTTGCATAATGTTGTCACTGTATTTACATGGTTGGAGTCCATGCAGACATCTATAATCTCGCAACCCAAATCATCTACCTGTTCGCGAGCCACTTCTTCCAGCGTGTCCATATCAATTCCTGAATCTGTTTCAACGGCATCGCGCACCTTTTTTGAGCCTCGTACATTCAATCGTTCTCCAATGCGAATAAGAGAATGAGTCGCGTCTAATGCAACTGCATTTTGCACACCTGAAATAAAAATCTCACTGGATATATGACGCAAGGTTGGCTTTTTGCCTTTCAGTCTTTCAACCAGTTCTGCAATATGTTTAGGTCTTGTTCCACAGCAGCCCCCGACAATATTAAGTCCATAATCCAGTGCTAAGGAACTTAACAAATCAGCAAAAGGCTTCGGGTCAAAATGGAAGATTGTTTTCCCACCTTCGGATATCGGCATGCCAGCGTTTGGAATAGCACTTAGTGGAACATGGGCATAGCGGGACAATTTTTCTACTGCTGGACGCATAAGGTCAGGACCGATTGAACAATTAATTCCAAAAACATCAATACCCAGAGCTTCAATACTAACAAGGGCTGCATGAATGTCGGTATTAAAGATTTGCATACGGGCAAACGAATCAACAGTAACCTGTGCAATAATAGGCAAGGTCTTATTACACTCGCACATAGCATCGCGTGCACCGAAAATGCCTGCTTTTAATTCCAATATATCCTGCTGGGTCTCAAACAGCACAGCATCAACACCACCATCAATTAATCCCTTTACTTGTAGTCGAAAGTTCTCGCGAATCTCTTCAAATGTGGATGAGGCAAGTCCTGCTCGTGAAAAGGTAAGAACACGATTGGAAGGACCGACAGAACCTAAAATAAAAAGTGGTCTGCCATCGTATTTCTGAGAGCACATATATTCCTTGCGGGCTTCGTTTGCAATTTCAGCACCACGACGGCTTAAAGAATAACTCCAATCTTTGTGAGATATTTTTTGCAAGGCAAAGCCGTAAGGATTAGGCGGAAATACATGCGTATCCAGTTCAGAAAAATCATATTCTGTCAATCGTAACTGTGAAGCCCCAAAGGTATTTGTCTCCACAGCACTACTACCAATTTCAAAATAGGCTTTATGAATGGACTTTAATTCTTCAGGTGCAGAAAAGTTGATTAAGTCAGTAAGCATACGATACGGTTCACCACCATAATACTCAACACCAAGGTTCAAGTCCTGCACCATCGTGCCAGTAGCACCGTCTATGATGAGAATTTGTTGTTTTATATAGTCTAATAATTGCATAAGAATATTCCGAAAAAAATTAGGAGAAAAAACCTGGAATTAAAATCATATCATAATCAGAAGTTCTGTTTATCATTTGTTTAAACAAAAAGGATATTTTTAGTGTTTGAGTAAGTCTTTAATAACTTTTTAAGGTAAAGGGAGAGCCTCAAATTGTTTTGGTAGAAGAACTAGATGAATCTCTTCATAGCCGAAACGAGAGCAATTGAATACAATCCCTGAACTATCGGGTGTAAAAGATGCGTGTGGATGAACTTTTATATTTTTACCTTTATTCCCTGAAACAAGTAATCTACGCTCTTTTGTCTTAGGAGAGATTAACCAGATATTTCTATTAAAATCGTCACCTAACACCCACTTGTGGTTATGGCTTCCGTGTGTATGCCATGCAGGATACTGAGCCAGCAAATTAATAATCCCTTTTTGTCCGTGTTTCTTACCTGTTTCAGCAACACCATGAGGTAGTTTTTTGTGCTGTTCATCATAAGGCCAGATGGTAAACAGGGCATGCTGTTTATCCCACCAAACTTCATGTGTTACCCAGAGTTCATCTTGTTCAGCAAAGAAAGGTTCTGCTATTCGTGTCTTTTCTGACCAACACCAGGTTCGTTGAGGACTGTCTCCACCAGTCTCCCAACTAAACATAACCAGGTCCGGATTCCACGGGTTAGGTTGGACATGTCCTATCCTGAAAGTGACGCAGGCACATTCTTCCCAGGTACCGTCAGATATTTTTAGTCTTCTCAAAACATACTGTTCTTCATTGTCTCTATGAGTTCCACAGTATAACCACTTTTCATCTGAATCAATTCCTATTCCACCAATTACACTGCCAAACTCTTCAGGAAGTGAACCAATCTTTAGTCTGTTTTCTAAATGTTCCTGCTTAAACACACTATCTCCATCAAAGAAATATAGATGTTCCGTATTCCAGGATAATGTAAAGTTTCCTGTATCCTTTTCAAGGATTGGGTGAATTTTTTTTGTCATTATGTCTAAACAATGTAATCGCATATTGCCATCGGAACAGTCAGACATAAAATAAAAATGTTTGCCTGCTTCTCCCCACATAGGGTGTGTTTGATATATTGTAGTATTCTTTGAAGGTCCTGGGACAATTCTATATATTTTTGCCCCTGTCTTTTTATCTTCATACATCTCAAATTTGTCCCAGGAATTTTTCATTTCCTGCCTTTGAGAAAAAGACTTTGTCGCAATGGAAAAAAATAATGCAGATGTTATAAATTCACGACGAGTAAATTGATTTTTTGAGTGTTTTGACATTTTAGATACTATTTTAAGATTAAGAAATTATAGGGTGAGGGCACGACATATATGAAGTGCAGCACGGGATTTGTTTAGAACATAAAAATGCACGCCGGGCACTCCTTGTTGTAATAATTCTTCAACCTGTTGGGTTACATAGTAAACCCCTACTGCAAATTGACCCTCATCATCTTTCTCATGTTTTTCCAATCGTTCTAATAGGGTTGTAGTTAATTGTGCTCCACAAAGGGAAGTAATTTTTCGGACCTGTGCTAAGTTAGTAACAGGCAGGATACCGGGGACAATAGGCACATTAATTTTTGCCTTTTCACAAAGGTCTCGGAACCGATAGAAAGCCTTATTATCATAAAAAAGTTGTGTAAGCACAACTTCACCACCGGAATCTACCTTTTCTTTCAAGTGTTGTATATCCTCTTCTAAACTGGGTGCTTCAGGATGTTTCTCTGGATAGCCACCGACAAGGATATTGAATTCAGGGAACTCAGATTTAATCAAGTGGACTAATTCCACAGCATATCTGAAACCACCTGGAGTAGGAACAAAAGGGCGAACATTTCCTGGTGCATCTCCACGAAGTGCTACTATACCGGATACGGGCAATTCTTTTGATTTATAGAGATAGGTTAGCAGGTCTGTTTTAGTAGCGTTTACACAGGTTAGATGTGAAACGATGGGAATATTGGGATAATCTTTATGAATCCAGCGGAGCACATCTAAAGTTCTCTTTTGAGCCTCTTCCAGAGGTGTATTTCCTCCAGCACCATAAGTACATGTAACATAACCCGGCTTACACTTTATCAATTCACGAAAATGTTCATATAAATCTGCCAGACCCTGCCATGTTTTTGGTGGAAATAACTCAAAAGAAATCACAGGTTTTTGTTGCTGATATAATGAGACTAAATTCATTGCTCAAATTTTAACCTAATTAATTTGTAAATATAGGAATAATTATAACTAAATATTGCAAGTAAATTTCCAAATGTTTTAAATAAATTTATTGGACAGACTGACTATTTAGACTATCTATCAAATTTTCTTGTTGAACTATTACTTCACCGGTTGCTTGCTTTTCACAATATGGACCATCTATATAAATAGACTTAAACATATTTATAAATTCTATGTCTTCTGTAAAAAAGAATTTGTGGAACTCTTCTAAAGATTTTAAAGAAAATTGAGGAATTAAACCTTCACGAATTAAAAAAGTAGGCAGTTTATAACTTGACCAGGTAATTATAAAATTAGAAGGGTAATCGGGTAGGTAATTTTGAAAACATACTTCTGTCCATGTATCTGGATAGATTTCGACTGGAATACAAATAGGTAAAATATCTTTATCTGAGGATATAAAATATAAATATATATGAGAAGTTGACGATATTTTATTTCCTCCATGAATAAACCAATAGCAGTTATCTTCATTAGAAATATGAACTGGTTGTATCAAAAAACTTGCCTCAGGGATTTCTGTTGCGAAGGTCCGATTTTCTTTATCAAGAATAGGCACAGGTGTTTTTACCTGAAAAAAACGATGTTTCATGAGTTCATCTTTCCATTCTATTGAACCCACTATGGATGTGCAAGCAAAAATCAGAATAGGTAGAACCCAATATAAAAAAGAAAATCGTGGACCCTGTTTCCCGTAAGTTGCAGTAAAAAACGTTACTAATTTAAAAAATAAATGGGTTGCGAAAAATAAACATAAAAAAACAAAAGGAGCGAGTCGTGGCGGAATATGAGGTAGTTGTGGAAAATATCCTGAAATATCTCCTATAAGCATTAAACACGGTAGAAAAGACAATAAATCCACAAGAGAAGTCAAAATCAAAGGTGCAGCAAAAAATAATTGAATTAGCGCACGAAATAGTAATTGAGCAAAACAGAAAACAGACATAATTGTTAAACTTGCCCAGAATGTTTTCCCCGTTTCAATAGGTAGAAAGCCAAGGATATAAATAATAGGCTCAATATATGCAGCGAAGATATAAGAGGCAAGTAATACAATAGCAAAATGTATTATTTGAATTAGTATGCACATAAAATTTGAACGCATTTTAGAAACCAAAATATTGAAATTGAATTCTAATTAAATGTTAAAGTTAAAATTTCGATATAATTTTCTTGACATTTATGTTAAAATGTTATAAACTATATGAGTGATATTACAAATTTGAGGAAAAAGTCTTTGGCATAAAAGAAATAAATAGTTGTCATAAATATTAAATAAGATAGAATAGGGTATCTATATGAGTAAATTGCGCAAAGAGGAAGTTAAACAGAAAGAGGGAGCGAAAGAAATCTTCCGTCCTAAGGAAAAAGAGGAATTAAATAATAAAGATTTGCTCACTCATGGTGAACGAGTGCGGCGTGGTCAAATTGCTTCTGTTCAACAGGGTAGATATGGAACAGGTCCGGCACCATACGGCTACCGTCGTGGAGATGCAGGCGAGAAACCTCTAATGATTGATGATTATGAATCGGAAATTGTTCGAATGATATTCCGTGAATATATTCGTTTACGCAGCACAGGTAGAGTTGTTGACTACCTTCATTCCAAAAGTATATTTACTCGACAAGGTAAAAAATGGTCTCGTCAGGCAATATCTATTATCCTCTCCAATCGCACTTATAGGGGTCGGGTCTGTTTCGGGGGAATTGAAACTGAGGGACTTCACGAGCCGATTATTGAGCCTGCTATGTTTTACAAAGCAAATGCTATCCGTCAGAGTAGAAGTAAAAGGAAAAACAAGGACTCGTAATTAATTAATTTTTTTTGAACAGCAAATAAATGGTATTAACCATCTAATCGCTCAGGAGTGTGTAGTTCGTTATCGTTATTCAGTTCTATCTCTTCATTATTTTCATGAATCTCTTCAACATTATTAGGTGTTGTAGTTGACATTTTTTGCAAATCAGCATGTGGAACATCCGGGTCGTAAGGTTCTACTAAACCACCTTCATTCGTCTTGGTTGGTTCGGTGCTTGATGTTTCTTCTTCCAATGAGGAAGTATCCTGCCCCTGTTCCGCTTCATATTTATCATAGTCAGTCTGGAAGGAGTTTTCTTCATAATTTGTTGGGGGTATATAACCTTTGGAAGTATATGATGGCTCTGTTTCCTTCAATATTTCTTGGTATGCCTCATTCCCTTTCCGGGTTATTTCATTAATTTCTTTTTCTATTGGTTTTATTTCTTTAGAAATTTCTGTCTTAACCTCGTCAAAATACCCGCGTATATCACGAACGGCTCGAATGGCTATTTTAGCAAATTCTGGAAATTTTTCCGGTCCTAATACGACAAGAGCAATCCCCGCAATTATTATCATCTCGGTAAAGCCAATACCTACCATTGGAACTACTCCTTTTTATTGAGCCGTTTGTTTTTTCCGTCGGACAAGATACGAAGCCCAAATACTAACTTCATACAAAATAACCAGAGGCACTAACATTATTATCATAGATATAGGGTCAGGTGGCGTCAGGACTGCTGATATAATACTTAAAATTACAATTACATACTTCCGAAATCGCCTCAAAGTTTCAGGACTCAATAAATCAAGGTATACCAATGCTAATATTACCATTGGGAACTGAAACGCCAGTGCGAATCCGAACAGTAACAACACAATAATAGAAATCGTTTCGTTTGCACGCAATTGTATTTCCCAGCCTGTGGGTATCCATTGAAGCAGATAGGGAATTACAAGAGGAATTACACCAAAATAGGCTACAATTATACCCACAATCCCTAAAGCACTACAGCCAAATAAAATTATCTTTATTAATTTCCTTTCATTGGGTTTTAGCCCCGGAAAGATAAATGCACATGCCTGCCATATTACATAAGGTAACGCTAATATCAATCCTCCGTAGCCAGCCACCTTGAATTTGAGTATAACTATTTCAAATGGATTTAACACAACCCAGGGAATAGAGGTCTTTTTGGGGGTTGGCTTTTCTTTTGGGTCTGCCCCAGGTGTTGCAGGGTTGTCAGAAGTATTGTCCGTTGACTCATTACTTGAAAAAACAACAATACCCAAATCTTGCAAAAGTGTAAGGGGTTTCTGTAAACCCAACAAGATTTGATTGGAAAAAATATAACAGATAACCATTGCAACAAGAACGGCTGCCCCAGCACGAATAATCCGAATTCTCAATTCTGCAAGGTGCTCTGTAAAGGTCATTCGTTTATCGTCTTCCCACACGGGCAATCATCCTTTCTTGTTTAAAAATTGTAAAAATGTGAAGTGATTTTTGTTTTATTATTAATGTTTTGTGATTATACAAAGATGACAGAAAATAAAATTATCAATACTATTTTACCAAAATGGAAACCACCTTAACATTTTACTTAATAAAAAAAATTGTTTGACTATAGAAGGGTATAAGAAAAACATAATATTTAAAGGAGGCTTACTGTGGAGGAACACCTGCAAGACTTTTAAGCGAGTTCACCCAGAGAGTAGCAATTCCAAATGGGTCTACAAAATAAATTATTACGAGTCCAGCAATAACCGCAGCAATTATCAGTAAAGTTTTTTGATTATCAGATAAGCCTTTGCCAGCAGTCATTAATCCACTTTCACCAACCATCATAAGATTCACCTTCTCTCCCGCTTCTGCACGTGCCTTTTTATCTTCAAGCAAGCCCAATGTCTCATTTATACTAATAAAAGCACGGTGCCATTCCTGTTGCATTTTCTTTACAGAAACTTCTGACTGGCTATAAATGGCTTCTAGACTCGTTGCCGCAGAGACAATATTCATTAGATTGGAGTCTATCTGATAATCTTCCATTAACATCTCTTTTAAAACTTTATGAGTCCGGGCAATTTTACTCTTTATCTTCAAAAATTGGTTTTCTAATTGTGCTTTATTTGCTCCCGGACTGGGATAGGCATTAATTATCTGATTAAATAGAAGCCAATCATTCAAAAATTCTCTACAAAGTTCAACCCTTTTATTAAGAACATCCACAATTTTTTGTTGTTTCTTACTCAAAGCCATAAGTAAGTCCTTTATATTCGATTATATTCAGTTTTTCTTTATTGTAAATACTTTATCAAATATAATAAAGTAATTTAAAATTTTCAGTTACCATTCAACTATTATTTTTTAATAAAGGGACAATACATTTTATCATGTATATATATTCAACTTAAATACATTTTATATAAGGACTGATTAAATATACATTATCTGTTTATTCTATTTCTTTATTTATTGAACAGATACATAAACAAGTCTTTGATATAATTGTTTTGGTATAATTGATGAGAGAAAATTTAACAATTAAAAGTAGCACTTGTTAATTTATGGATATACAAGAGCATCAGCCCTACCCACCTTTGAGGAATATTGAAGCATTTCCTATTCACCATCAAGGGCAAACTCTGATTTGCCTGTGCGACCCACTTGGCTATGTTAATACAGAAATTACACTCTCCCCTGCTGCTTTCTTTATTGCTACCTGTCTTGATGGAAATCATACATTGCGTGATATTCAATTAGAGTTTGCTCGTGAATTTCAAGGTGCTCTAATTCCACATGAACAGATTGAGAAGATAGTAGAATTCCTTGATGAACATGGATTTCTATTAAATGAACGATTTGAAGAAATCAGAAACCGGACAGAACAAGAATTTTTGCAACAAGTGGTTCGTTTACCTTATCACGCAGGACAATCTTATTCATCTGCGAAACATGAGTTAGGTGCCTTCTTTTCTTCTATATTCACAAAAGCAGGAGGACCGGGTCCACTTCCTGATGAACAAAAAATTTCAGATGAATCTTTGGTTGGACTGGTTGTTCCTCATATAGATTTTCAACGAGGTGCCTTGGGCTATGCGCACGGTTATTATCGTCTTTATCAGTGCAAAAAACCTGACACTATATTTATTTTTGGTGTAAGCCATCAAGGGGGAAACACACCATATATTCTAACAAAAAAACATTACAGTACACCTTTAGGAACTATCAGGACTCATCAGGAATGTGTAGACTATTTAGCACAAAATTCCGATATGGACTTATTTCAATCTGAGATTATGCACCGCACAGAACATTCTATTGAGTTTCAAGTTTTGATGTTGAACTATTTATTTGGAACAGACATACAGATTGTCCCTATATTATGTGCGGATTTGCCTCAATATGAGAGGGTATCCATTGAGAAAATACCAGAGATTCAACAGTTTTTGGAAACTTGTATTAAGTATATTAAGGAAAGTAAAGAACAGATATTGGTTCTTTCTGCTGCGGATTGGGCACATGTGGGGAAACGGTTTGGCGATATATTTGATATTAATCCGGCAATTTGTGCTCAGGTAAAGGATAGAGATGATGAAGATATGGAGAAGGCATTGGCGATAAACGCAGACCAATTTTACAATTCAGTGATGAAGGACAACAATCAACGGAGGGTTTGTGGACTATATTCTATTTATTCAACCTTGAAAATCATTGAAGGTAAGACACAACGGGCAGAACTTCTTCATTATGGGCAGGCTCCTGACCCAATTGGTGGTATTGTTTCTTTTGCAAGTATAGCATACTTTGAAAAATAGTAAAGTCATAAAAGTAGATACCACTTATTGCAATACAAAAATTAAATAAAAATTGTGGCAAATATTATTGTTTATGTATTATTAAATGTAAATCGTTTCTCTTTTCATGACTTCCATTTTATTTGAGGATTTTAGTCTAACTTCCTTCATAACAGAAAATTATTAAGCACAGACTATATTTCTAATTTTCTGAATTTGCATTTTCTTTATTTTTTATAATATCCAGAACCTTTCTAGCATTTACTGTATTAGGGTCTATTCTATATGCTTTTAAAGCATATTCTTCTGCCGTTTTATAGTCACTCAATTCAAGGTATAGGACTGCAATATTTGTCAATATTTCTGGGTCATTTTTTTCTAATTCAAGAGACTTGTTATAGTAAGAAATAGCCTCTTGATATCTACCTAAAGACTGATATGCAAAAGCCAGGTCATTATACGGACCTGCCCGTAGTGGATAAACCTCAATTGCTTTTTGCAAGCATGAGATAGATTCAGCAAAACGATTTTGTAGTATAAGAGAATAGCCAAGATTACATAGAGCCACATAGTTGTTGGGTTCATATTTAAGGGTGTTTCTAAAAAGTCTCTCACCACTTCCCCATAATCGAGCATAACTAAAAGATAGAAAACTATATACCACAATAACGCAGATTATAAATAAGTTAAGGAATTTAGTTATATTCACGCGCGGCTTTAATAACAGAAAACATATAAAAAGGCTTAACCCTATATGTGCTGGATAGGTAAAACGGTCCGCGATAAGATGATGTCCAAATGGTATAAAACCAATAACAGGTAAAAGTGGAATTAGAAATATAAGAAGAGAACCAATACTTCTTTTCCTATCCCTTGTTGACAAAAGCCAGAATGCAGATACAATTATTAGAATAAATAATGAAGATATAAGGATATCCATTTTCCTATATACAGGGATACCTTGTGTCCATCCGAAGAAAGGGAAATACTCAATTCCATAAGGAACATGTAAATTTATAGGGATAAAACTCAACAAAAAATACAAAGCAGTTGCCACAATAATTCTTGATATCTTTTCAATAACTGGCAAGGAAACAGGGATTATAGCCTCCTGCTCTGCTTGTAGTGTAATCAATGCAAGTAAAATGGATATTACAAAATAGGGGATATAAAGGGAAGTTTTCTGGATTAAATTTATCCTTTTCCATTCACTTTTATCATTACTTAAAAAGAAAATATCAAGCACAGGTAAGCATAAAGGAAACACAATGCTTACAGGCTTCGACATTGCAGCAAAAACAAAAAAAAGAAGTGATAAAATATAATCCCATTTTTTATGTGTTTTTGCCCAATCTATATATTTTAATAGCATGAGAAATAGGAAAAGTGTGGATAACAGGTCTTTTCTGCTTGCAATCCAGGCAACAGGTTCTACTCGCAACGGGTGAATAGCAAAGATACACATTGCTAAAAATTGTATGAACCCTTCTCCTGTAAGCCTGCAAAGAAGTCGCCATAGAAGTAAAGAATTAATAATATGCAATAATAAATTTATGACATGATGTCCCGTCGCATTGTTTCCAAAAAGGTGCGTATCTATTCTATGTGAAATTTTTGTAATAGGAGCCCAGAAACCGTCATCTGTGGATTTTATTGCCCAGGATAAAAATTGGAAAGACCATACATTTCCACGGTTGACCTTTCCCAGAGTATAGGTAACATCATCATAATAAATAAAATCAAAATTTATTGCCTGCCCAAACACAATAATAATTAGGGCTACAAGTAATATATTCCATGCAAAAGATGAAAAATGAAGATTAGAAATTACCATTTTAAGTTTTGACCATACTCTTACCTTTTCTTTATTTAATACTGGACTATTAGAATTAAAGTCAAAACCCTGACTCATAGATTTTGCATGTCCAGATAAAAATATTCCTCCCACAATTTTAAGAAAGTATTGTATAACTCTACTCATCTTTTGCCTTAGCAAGTTTATTAATCTTTTCATCACTGTCTAAAAAAGAAGCAAGTTCTGCCATAATTTTAAGGTAATCATTGCCACTGTTTTGCGGTGCTATAGTAAACACAAAAACACGGTTCGCTTTCCTATCCGAGGCATTACAAGCAATTCCATTAGGCACTGCAATTATTCCTAGTATAAAATCAGAAATATATGGTATCCTACAATGTGATAAATCAAGTCCATGAGTGATAGCCGTGCTTTCTAGCATTTCCCTTGCACTTAAAGCATTATATATCTTGGATTTTAACTGATTTAATCTTTTATTTGCGGACGAAACCAAATCAAATATTCTTTCAAGGACAGAAGGCATTGTATCTCTACTGACACAAACCGTTTGCTTAGTAATATATTTGGATAAACCTATCAGCATAAACAAAGCATTATAAAAAAACCAGAATAATACTCCTTATATATGCTTATTTTAACATATAAGAAAATTTTAAAATTCAGTTTATGCAAAGAAATAAAGGAACCATATATTGCATAAGTTGCTTTTTTACTTTCTCTGGATAAAAGTCTTTCAATAGTTAAAAAACTAATAAAGTAGCATTTTCTTAGATTGCGATTTTCACAATAGTGTTTCTATCTTTTGTTCCATAAAACCTATCATTATTAACTATTTTTATAGAAACGAGTCAAAAAAATTTAGTGCAGTAGTGCTCCATATCCCTACAAATTTATTAATATTTTTGAGATAGAAGGTTCATCTGTGCTATTTTGTAAATTATAGATTACAAGTGTTTATAGATTGGGTAAACAAACAGGTAAACAGAAATAATATTAATGAGTTATATATATAAGGAAGTAAATGATGGTAAATTTTCTCAATAATAAATTAATTCCAGTAGATTGTCATTATAGAGGTTCCCGTCGGGCATGCTCTTTTATGATGATAGAATCAGGTCGAGCCAGTTTCGTGGATAATAATACAGTGTTTGCTGTGCCCTATTTATTACAAGCCTTGAATGAACAGAATATACCGACTGAAAATGTTGATTATCTTATTGTGACCCATGCACACCTTGACCATGCTGGCGGAACATCGGCGTTGTTGAAGCACTGTCCAAATGCGAAGGTTATTGCACATCCGAAGGCAGCACGGAATCTGGCAAATCCGGAGCGGCTTATAGAGTCTGCCCGCTCTGTATATGGAGAATCACAGTTCACAGGACTCTTCGGCAATGTAGAACCAACACCAGAAGATAGAATTCAAACTATTGCTGACAATGAGACTATTACCTGGGGTGAGCGGACATTACAATTTTTGTATACTTTAGGGCATTCTACTCATCATATTTGTATATATGATAGTAAGACAAAGGGTGTATTCACAGGCGATTCGTTTGGGGTTGGTTTATCTGACCCGGAGACTTATGAAACAAAATTTATAGTTTCCAGTACAGCACCTCCCGATTTTGACGCTGCGGAATCTGAAAAGACTGTGCGGCGGATTTTATTATCACTTAATCCAGACTATGTTTTTTTACCTCATTATGGGATTCACAAAAACACACAACAGGCTGCTTCTTACCTCTTGCGTTCCCTGTCCGCTATGGACATTCTTATACAAACGGCTCTGGACAAAAATATTCCGGACGAGGAGTTAATGAATTGGTTATTTCCCCGTTTAATTGAATCAGTGCGAGAACAAGTTCAATGGTGTGGCGTGAAAGATGTTGATTCTGCTATGAATTGGCTCGGCGATAATTTAGAAATCAATACCATGGGCTTAATGGTGGCTGTTCAAAGAAAACGCAACAATAAGAAATGACATATTTCAACCATAAACTATTATTCCCCTGATACGATAATTATAATATTACAATTTTAAATAGACTCAAATAATTTTAATTATTTTTAGCAGGCAAGAGTGGCTTTTATCAAATAAATTTGCATAGTTATATTACAAACATTTTATCTATATAGCAGATGGATACTTTTTATTAAAGAGGAAAAGATTTATCATTTTTTGATATAATTAAAGTTTATTATTCCTGTAATATTTTTTAAGGTTTTTATTTATGAATAGAGATATAAATATTCTTTTGGTAAAAGATACTACAGTTCTTATTGAACAGATGAAGAATCGTTTAAAGGGCATTTTGCCTGATTTTGAGATTGAATTAAAGGCAAAGTATGCTTCTGAAATATTGAAATTAAAAGCAGAAAAGAATGCTATAATTTTAGGTCATAACTATATGGAACCTGCCCTGTATCATTCTATTCCTGACCATGTAGGGGATTCTCTTTACCTATCTACGATAGCGAGTAAGACAGAGGCAGATATAATTGTGTTTTGTGGGGTATGGTTCATGGGTGAAACAGCAAAAATATTGAACCAGACCAGAATAGTTCTTGTGCCCTCAAAAGAGGCTGGCTGTTCACTGGCAGAAGGGATAAAGCGGAATGACCTGATTGAATTAAAACAAAAGTTTCCAGATGTTCCAGTTGTATCTTATGTAAATACTTATGCAGATACAAAGGCAGAATCCGATTATTGCTGCACTTCTGGAAATGCAGTAAAAGTTTTAACTCACATTTTCAAACAAGGAAACAAGGCTGTTATCTTCGTGCCTGATGAATATTTAGCAAAAAATACCGCTACTGATTTAGGTGCGGATTTCTATTTTCCCGATGAAATTACGATGGACAAGATAGAAAAAAGTTCTAATCCTGTTGTGATTGGTTGGAAAGCAAGATGTGAAGTTCATGAATTGTTTAAGCCTGAGGATGTAGACCGTGTCCATCAGCAATATCCCGGCATAAAGATTTTAGCACACCCAGAATGTCCACCTGAGGTGATTCGTAAAGTGGATTATACAGGTAGCACACAAGGGATGATTGAATATGTAAAAAAACATCCCAGAGAAAAGGTAGCCTTATTTACTGAATGTGCGATGGGAGATAATATACAAGCAGAATTCCCTGAATTAGAACTGATTAAAGCATGTCCTTTGCGTTGCAAACACATGAACCTGATTACACTTGAGCAAACACTGGAAGCATTGCAAAAAATACAATACAAAGTTGAGGTTTCTCCGGAAATTATTGAGAAAGCAAAAATACCTATCCAGCGTATGATAGAGATTCAATAATTTTTATCATGCCATTAATCTTTAATAAAATGTGATGAACATGTTTTTGATAAAGGAATAAATTATGAAAAAGAAATCGGGTTTTACACTTATTGAATTATTGGTGGCAATTGCCATTATAGGGATATTAGCAGCGATTTTATTGCCTGCTTTAGCCCGTGCAAGGGAAGCGGCTCGTCGTTCTTCCTGTCAGAATAATCTGAAACAGTGGGGACTTATTTTCAAAATGTATTCTGGCGAATCGAAAGGAGAAAAATATCCTCCTGTGCCTATGGAGTATATAGAGGCAGTTGACTGTGAACAATCCAATTTTCCATCTGTGGGTATGAAGTCTATTGTTGTGGCAGGTCCAAATCCAGAAATGATATATCCTGAATATATGACAGATGTCAATATTCTTATTTGTCCATCAGACTCAAAATACACAACTGATTCATTGATTAACCCAATCACAGAACAAACGGATATAACTATGCCCTGTGCCAAAAAAGGCAGAGGCGTCTGGAACATGCAGGCGAGTTATTATTATTTAGGCTGGGTTTTTGACCGTGGGGATACAACCGACCCGCAAACGGACCTGTCTCTAGTGCCGTTTTTAGGCACTGGTGGTGGAACGGGACCTACTCAACTTATTCAAGGTTTATTAGAAGCCGTAGCACCATTCTTCCTATTTCACGAGAATGGCAGGTCTGATAAGGACATTGTTATCTCAGACGGAACCGCTGCTCTTACAGGACACCCTCCTGTTGGTAATGCAGGTGGAGACACCGTATATAGGTTAAGAGAAGGGATTGAACGATTTCTTATCACAGATATAAATAATCCCGGTGCTTCTGCAAAAGGACAGAGTGCCCTCTGGGTGATGATGGATAAACTTACTACTGAACCATCTTTATTTAACCACATTCCGGGAGGGGCAAATGTTCTCTTCTTTGATGGACATGTAGAGTTCTTACGGTATCAAGAAAAGGGTCCTGCTCCAACGAACGGTGGTGTTGCAACAGTTACAAATGCCCTCGAAAACATAAATTTTGACATGTTCTAATTTTTCTTATATTATTTTAGTAAAGCATATTTGATTTGATAATAATTCTATGGGGAGAATATAGTAAATTTATGCAAGAAATTGTTGGGAATTTATAATTTGCCTTTACCATAACTTGTTATGGAGATATTAATATGGCTCTCTTGCGTGAAAAGATGTGGGAGCGGTTGGTGCCAGAAGAATTTGATTTAATTGTAATTGGTGGAGGTATTGTTGGTGCTTGTGTTGCTCGAGATGCTACTCTGCGGGGGCTAAAAGTTGCTTTATTGGAACGGAAAGATTTTGCTAGTGCTACAAGTGGTGCGTCATCAAAACTTATCCACGGTGGACTTCGCTATCTGATAAATTTAGAGATTGGTATGGTTCGTGAATCCTTAAAAGAGCGAAGAATTTGGTCTCAAATTGCTCCTCATTTAGTCCATTCTCTACCATTTATTCTTCCTATTCACAGTAGCAAAAGATTTCAGGAGCAGCTTTTGTATTCATTAGGTTTGAAAGTCTATGACTGGCTTTCATACGACCGCAACAAACTGGCTGACCCAGATAAATTTATCCCCCCCTATAAGCATGTTTCTCGTGATAATATCCTATCTGAGGAGCCGCAATTGGCTGATATGGACTTTAGTGAAGCATTACTTTTCCATGACTATCAGATGTATTCACCTGAACGATTAGCATGGGCTTGTCTAAAACAGAGTATTGCTCAGGGTGCCGTTGTCATCAATTACACAGAAGTCGTTGGATACCTGCGGGACAAAAATCGTATCACAGGTGTAAAGATTGTAGACTGTGAAGATGGCAAAGAAGCACAGGTAAAGGGGAAAGTAGTTGTCAATGCTACAGGACCCTGGGCAGACCGACTTATTGCTTTGGCCACGGATAAAGAACCTGACCGCAAGATTATTCGTTCAAAAGGTATTCATGTCTTAACTAAACCATTGACAAGTAAGTATGCCATTGCGATACCGGGCAAAGGGACACATTTTTTTGTTTTACCATGGCAGGGGTACACCTTGTTGGGCACAACAGATACTATATATCAAGGAGACCCAGACAATGTCCATGTGAGCGAAAGAGAATTAGTAGAGTTTTTATCTACGATTAATAGAGGACTTTTAGGTGCAAATTTGAAGCGTGGTGATGTTCTGTTCTTCTATGCAGGATTGAGACCTATTGTTGAGAAAGACCCACAAGAAACAGATGAGGAGTTTAATTCCTATAACGCAAGTAGAGCCGCAGAAGTTTTCGACCATGAACAAGATGCGTGCAGTGGGTTTATCACAGCCATAGGCGGGAAATGGACAACTTCGCGACATTTAGCAGAACGCGTGGTTAATAAAGTATTTGAAAAGTTAAATACAACACCACCTCCTTGTAAAACGGACCAGACACCTGTATATGGTGCTGATTTCAGGCTGTTCCAAGAATTTTTGGATGAAGCCAAAAAACAATATTCGGATTTTCCACCTGAAATTGTAGAGAATCTCGCACATAATTACGGAACGGAAATGGAAAAGGTAATTGAATTAGCGCGCACCGACCCTGAATTAGCCCAACCTTTATCCGACAATCGGCATGAAATTGGGGCACAGGTTGTGTATGCACTTCGTGAGGAAATGGCACTGCATCTTAATGATGTATTATTCCGTCGAACCAATATGGGTAACCTTGGCAACCCCGGCGAACAGACACTTCGCAAAACATTGGATTTAGTCACGCATGAATTTGCATGGCAAGAAGAGACCCGTAAACAGGAAACTAATAAAGCACGCGTTCACTTTGTTTCCTGGGCTCGAACCTTTGTTATTGTCAATCCGCGAGCATGGGGCAACATGACAGGTAAAATCTGGCCTGATATTGAAAAAAAACTACACCAAGCAATTGGTCCAGTCAAAACTGTGTTTACAGAAAGACCCGGTCACGGCACTATACTTGCACGGAACGCACTAATGGAAGGATATGAGCAAATTATTGCTGCTGGTGGTGACGGCACAATTAACGAGGTAGTAAATGGTTTCTTCAAAGATGATAAACTAATAAACCCTGAATCGGTATTTGCAATAGTCAGCACAGGAACAGGCAGGGATTTTTCACGAACATTAGCATGGCCATTCGACATTGACCAGCAAATTGAATATCTGGCGGAGACTTCTGTATTTCCACTTGACCTGGGTAAAATAAAGTTCGTTAATTTCGATGGTAAAGAAGAGTCACGATATTTCGTAAATATTGCAAGTTTTGGGTTAAGTGGAGTCACGGACCATGTGGTCAATAAATACACCAGACTAAAACAATACAGTGGCAAATTGGCATTCTTTTTGGGCATGCTCCAGGCTTTATTGACTTATCGAAACAAACCAGTTCGACTGAAAATTGACAACCAGTTTGATGAAGTATTGAATATAAAGATTGTGGCAGTATGTAATGGAAAATTCTTTGGGAGTGGCATGCAAATTTTGCCTAATTCAATAATTAATGATGGTTGGTTCGATGTAGTTATAATTCCTGGTATTTCAACTTTTGAATTACTACAGAATGTTAAAAGTGTTTATAATGGGACTCATTTAAACCATACTCAAATAAAAGTATTCAAAGCTCAAAAAGTTATTGCAACCCCTGCCCATACAGCAGGAGAGGTATTACTTGATATGGATGGTGATGTGCCCGGCTATCTACCTGCATCATTTGAAATTGTGCCACAAGCCATTTCTGTACGCATAGCACCAAAAAAAGAAACCGAAACTGAACAGATATGAAGTATAGTTCCCTACCAAGTAAACAAATTGAATATAAGACTTATAAGACCTATAAGACCTATAAGACTTATAGGACCTATACAACCTATTTCCAATTTGCAAGCCAACTATTCAAAAAGTGTTTGTTCTAATAGTTCCTATTAATAGTGCTTCCAATTGTTGTGGAGGGAGTGAGTTTGATAGAACCAAATTCTCCTATAATACGGTCGTCAATTGTTGAAAAGAGTTCGGAAATATTGCTAATGATAGTTACATCTCGAAACATAGGTGCATAACCACCTTGCATGCCTCTCATTCCACCATAACGCGGTGAAGCATTCATGCCATAATTCATCCTTCTGCCACCGGTATAAGAACCCGCAGAGGAAGCAGGCGGATTTTTTAAAACGACCTTGGGAAGGCTGTCCCCACCCATACCGCCTCTATACATACCAGTTACTTGTTTATCAATATTCTGGATGATACCTGGATAATATTGATTCCCTGGCAGAGCATAATGTTGGATAAATTTAGAATTTGGATTTGAAGAAACGGCAGGTAAAACTCGATATTGCGAAGCATTTCCCTTCTTCTTCAACAAAGGGATAGATGAATCTTCAACTTCCTTATTTGACTCTATATCTTTAATTCCAACTTCCTCATTCTTCTTTTGTTCTGGCATATCTTTAAGAAAAGTTTGTTTTTCTTTCCATTTGTTTTTTAGTGCCAATCGTTGTTCTGGCTCGTCAAGGATAACCGAATTGGCAGAAGCCGCTGCTTTGGGTACGCTGTCAACCGTTCCGTCTTCTGGGTTAAGGATATAAAACGAATTATTACCTTCGATTATAAAAACATTTTCATAAGTTTTTGCGCTTGTAATTAATCTATCTGCATGCACCGAAAATGAAAAGACCACATACACACATAATAGAAAAATAGGAATGATTAAATATTTTGCTGTTTTATTACACATCTTCATCTAATTATAATTACTCTTTCAGAATCTTATATTATATATAATATAACGCTATCTGAAATGGATTCAAAAGATTATCATTAGGGATTTTTTTATGGCAGGTCAATTTAGAGATTTTGTCAAAGACTTAATTCAGAACATAGAGAAAGTGATTCTTGATAAAAGTCATGTTGTTCGGGCTGCTTTATCTGCGTTTTTAGCCGGTGGGCATGTTTTGTTGGAAGATGTTCCCGGTGTAGCAAAGACCATGTTAGCAAGGGCATTAGCCATTTCCAGTGGTTGTTCCTATACAAGAATCCAATGCACGCCAGATTTATTACCGACAGATGTGACAGGTGTTTCTATTTACAACCAGAAAACACAAAATTTTGAATTTCGATATGGACCTATCTTTAATCAAGTAATAGTTGCCGATGAAATCAATCGTGCAACCCCACGGACCCAATCTGCATTATTAGAAGCAATGGCAGAGGGGCAGGTTTCAGTAGATGGTAAGACTTATATATTAAACCAGCCATTTATTGTTTTCGCAACTCAAAATCCTGTGGAGCATGAAGGGACTTTTCCTTTACCTGAGGCACAATTAGACCGTTTTATGATAAAGTTATCTATGGGTTATCCGGGCATAATGGCAGAATTAGAGATGTTAGAAAGGCTACGCCTGTCGCATCCTATTGAAAGTCTACAACCAGTAGCCAATCCGCAAACTATAGTGCAAATGCAGGCAAAAGTCCGTGAAATCTTTGTCCATCCGAAGGTTCGTGAATACATGCTACGCATAATTGCGAGAACCCGCGACCACGCACATTTATTATTAGGTGCAAGTCCGCGTGCTTCACTTATGCTATTTCGGTGCTCTCAGGGATACGCAGCCGTTCTTGGTAGGGGATATGTTATTCCTGATGATGTTAAAGCACTTATATCGCCGGTACTGGAACATCGTCTAATTTTGAATCCCGAAAGCCGTTTAAGAAAAGTGACAGTTTCTTCTGTATTGAAAGAAATCGTTAATGAAGTACCTGTCCCTGCTGCGGGTATGGGGCAATGGAAAACTGCATGATAAATAAAACTACTTTTACTTTCTCTATATGATTTGTGGTAAAATTAATAATAAATTATAGTGGTATTGAATAGAGGTAATGTTCTGGATATTTAAGAAAAAGAAAAACAATGTATCCCAAGCAGCAATCGCTTCGGATTTTGATGACCCCAATAAAGCCGAACTTGAAATTAAGCAAGTGGGTCCCTATGAGATTGTTGCTCCGATAGGGAGTGGCGGCATGGGCACAGTATATAAAGCCCTGGACCGTGTTAAAGACCAGACTGTCGCAATAAAAGTCCTTGACCCTCGTTTTGATGAAGACCCAAAGAGACGCAAACAGGATTTTCTCGGCAGGGAAGTGCAGATAGCCGCTTCTCTAAACCATCCGAATATTGTTAAGATGGACAAAAATATTTATGAAACTATTGACCGACTGGGTAGAACTCGCCGATGTATTGTAATGGAATATATTGACGGATATAACCTTAAAAAACATATCACAGACCGCGATTTAAGTATACGACAGATGATTGATATTTGTATTAAACTTTGTCATGGACTTGATTACCTGCATCAGCACGGAATTGTCCACCGTGATGTTAAACCAGCAAATTTCTTATTCTCAAAAGATGGAAAGCAGGTAAAAATTGTGGATTTTGGTCTATCCAAAAACAATGCGGCGTGGCTTGGTTGGCTCGCAAAAGAAGCAGGCGGAACACGGTTATATATGTCCCCTGAACAGATATTAAAGAAAAGTTTAGACCAGCGTTCCGACATTTTCTCCTTTGGTATTACAATGTATGAACTCTTTTCAGGAAAACATCCTTGCGAAGGGAATGACCCAAAAATAATAACTCGACAATTAATTGACCCTAATTACAAATTTGTGCCACCATCAGTCCATAATCCCCAAATCCCACCCGCCTTAGACAGGATTATCTTAAAATCACTTCGGCGAAAAATAGAACACCGTTACCAATCTATGACAGAATTGCTATTAGATTTAACCCGAGAAACGGAATCGAGAATTTAACTATGCACAAACAATATTTTTCATCAAAAAAACATGCAGATAAAACATTAATTCGGATTTTTATAGGTATAATAATACTTCTTGTTGTAGTTTACATCGTATATCACTTTGTTTTTAGTTCAACTACCCTAATTTCTAAAGAAAAAATTACAGAAAAACTGTTACCTTCATCTTCTCCAGAGACTAAAGAAAATTCATTAGAACAATTTCAAAAAATGCTGGATGCAGCCCAATTTGATGAACTACGCTCAAAATTAAAAGACTATGTAGGCAAAGAGACACAGGTCGAAAATTTAGCAAAGGCATATTTGTTGTGGATAGATTTAGAATCAAAGGTGGAAAAACCTAATGATGCCTTATCGGTTGCAGAAGAGGCAAAGAATAAGTGTAGTAGTAGTATTCAATATCCTTATTTGCAATATCGTTATGCACAAATTGCTGAAACATTAGGCAAAAAAGATGTGGCTCGTTCCAATTATCAAGAAATTATTGACCGTTCCTCAAAAGGAAATCGTGCTTACGGTTATTTGGGATTAGCACGACTGGAATTACAGGATAACAATAAGATTAAAGCACGCGACCTTGCGCAGCGTGCGGTTATGGATGCCGAATGGGACTCGGAAATCTGGAATGAAGCACTGGATATGTTGGGCAAATTAAATGTAGAACTAATTTTTTCTAACCTTCCTACACCAGAAAGTAAGGTTTACACTGTCCAGGCGGGAGATACCTTAACTTCTATTGGCTCAAGACTAAATACACCTATCGGTATGCTCTGTCGTGCTAATCAAATTTCAGAAGATACAAAATTACGACTCAATCAAACCTTGAAATATACACCAAAAGATTTTAGACTTTTTGTAGAACGGTCAAAATGTAGGGCATTTCTGGTTGATGAGCAGGGTATATTCAAACGATATAAAGTTGGTTTGGGTAAGCCTGGACAAAATACAACATTAGGCACTTATAAAATTGGTAATAAACAAAAAAATCCAACATGGTTCAAACCAGGTGAAGGTCCTATACCGCCCGGAGACCCTCGAAATGAGTTGGGGACTCGCTGGATGCCATTAGTCCCTTCCGAGCCAGGATTGCCAACAGATTTAGGACTCCACGGAACTATTGCCCCAGAAACAATCGGTTCCTATTCTTCAAATGGCTGCGTGCGATTCTATCCAGAAGATATTGAAGAAATTTATGATTTAATTGTTCGTTCAACGCCTGTTATTATTAAAGAAGAGATAAAGTTTGAAGACATATTTCCATTAGAACAGATTGGCGAAGGTCCCAGCAACACGACAACCACAAATCCACCAACAGAGAACAAAACATCGAACTAAAACAATACACCGGAAAAAACAATTATGTCTGACGAAGTAAAAAATATTACTTCTTTAAAAGAACGTATCTATTCCTTCTCCTTAGATTCTCAACCACTACCTCCCAATTCCACACTTATTCCTATTAATAATACAACTTTCTATTATAATCTTTGTGATGAAGCACTAAAACAAATTAACCGCTCCGGTGGAAAAGACCTTATTATTATTAGTGATTCTGAAACCATTCAACAACTTTGTGAAATAGATAAACTCTTACCAGATATCAGCAAACTTGTAATACTTGGAATCCCTCCTTCACATTGGGACATACCTATCGAAGTACACAATCCGCCTCCTTTCTTTCAAACAACTGACCGCATATTTATTGTGCTTTCTTCTATAATTGCCATTTCTATACTTGGAACTATTACAAAAACTGTAACAACAAATGGTGAAAAAAATTTTAATGGAGGATGGTCATATCTCAGTTCTTACATTCAGCACCTTTTAAATATTTTTGTTCCTTCATTGGAGACAAAATTTGCTTCCTGCAAAGAGAATTTAGAGAAAACAATTGAAATTACAACTCAAATTATGTCTACTCAGGCAGAATTGCTTTCTGACCACGGGTCTACAATAGAGATGGACAAAAATGAGTTAGCAACCGTTTTGGAAATATTAGGAGCGGTCTCCTCCAAAAAGTATGCCCACGATGTGCTATATGTTTTTGTAGAGCAAATTTCCCGAATTGTTCCATCAGAACGCTGCTCCATTGTTCGCGTCTGGGGACATGAAGACACGGTTCATGTTCTGGCTTCTCATGACGACGCAAATCTCTATGACATAACTGTCCCTTTGAGTAAATATCCAGAAATACAAAAGGCACTCTCTCTCGGCGACAAAGTAATTATCAACAATGTGAAACAGGACCCACTTATGCAGCCATGTTTAGATTCGCTTATTCAGAAAGGTGTCCATTCTATTTTGGTTATACCGATTCTCCTTTATGACACTGAGGTCGGTTCTTTATTGTTTCGTGCTGTTCGTCGTGAATCCGGGTTTACCCTTAGAGAAATTAATTTCTTTGAAATCGCAACCAGTGCGGCTGCAAATGCGTTAGAACGGGCACAATTGCTCGAATCTGTCCAGCAGGCAAATAAAACATTAGAACGACTGGCTATTACAGATGGTCTAACAGGTATTTACAACCATCGTTATTTCAGAGAACGATTAGAAGAAGAACTCCTGCGTAGTTTGAGATATAACCTTCCCCTGTCCTGTGCACTATTTGACATTGACGATTTCAAAAAATGCAACGACCTCTATGGACATTTATTTGGAGACGCCATATTAAAAGAGATTGCTACGCGTATGTTGCAGACCGTCCGCAGAACAGACATCGTAGCAAGATATGGCGGTGAAGAGTTTATTATCATCATGCCTCAAACACCATTAGAAGGCGCCTACACCCAGGCAGAACGAATACGAAAAGTTATTGAAGAAAAACCATTTACATATATGGGGAAATCGGTCAAAGTGACCATCAGCGGTGGTATGGCTGAAGTCATACAAAATGAAACATTATCCGTTGAAGATTTACTTCGTATTGCAGACCAGTGCCTATACAAAGCGAAACGAAAAGGGAAAAATCTCGTCATAGCACCTAAACCTGTTACTTTAACTGAAAAGTGAGGGAAAACAAAATGAACCGCAATAAAACAAAATTGACCCTATCATTGGCAAGTATCGTTCTATTCAGTATGTTATGTTCATGCGGAACACTATTCCATTCTATTGTCCATATAGCACCCGATTATACCCAGTTGCCCCAGGATGAACTTATGAAAGCCGCTCAATACATTGAACAACAAATAGCAGCAGGCGAACGAGAACCCGATTTATCCAATATAAAAGGAATTAATCTGGATACTCCACAAATCAAACAAGCCATCCGCACAAGAGCAATCCGCTATGAATTAATCAAAGACCTGTTAGACAAAGGCTTCGTCTGCGAACAAAACAACGGACTCATATCTATCATTAGAAATAGAGATTACAAAAATAAAACTACACGCCAGCAGCGTGATAAAAATGCACTGGTAATAATGGGTGAGAATAACGACCGCTGGGCTTTATATGAAGGCATTATAAAAGCCAATAACTATTCCTCTAAATCCCTATCCGCTATTCAGGACACCTTCTACCGTGCCCGATTAGACTGCCTACAACCGGGACACAAATATCAGACACCCGACGGACAAATCGTCCAGAAATAAAACAACCACCCAACCACACACTTCTGACACACCTAACTTTTCCCATCTATCCGCACATCTAATCCCTATCCACCCAAATAATCACAAACAGAGAATAATGCTTTATCCACAAATATAATTATAGTTAAAATTTGAAATATCGAGACTTAACTATTAGAATTAATGATAATTAATTTTAAATTTAAGGAATTCAGATGTCTGAAAGTGACTTTTTCTTATATTTAATTACAATAGGAGCAGGAACAATTGTATTTCCAATTACAATTTTAGGCATTGTGGTTCCCGTAACCTATAACATAATTGCTGGGATTTCAGAAAGGTATAATTCTGATGTAATTTCTAACCTATTTTTTGAAGAAAAATTCAATTATTATATACGCTTTTTTTTATTTTTGTGTCTTTTTTTAATAATTTCTTTGTTTGTTTTGATGTTTCTCTTTTATTATTTTCTTTTATCCTGGCTAAAATTTATCATAAGTGCAATTTTACTTGCGATTCTTGTAGGTTCTTTTATACTTATCTACCAGTTTTTAAAAATAGTAAAACTTTATTCCATAAATAGAGATTATGTTCTTGACGAACTTTTTAAGAAAGCAGAGATAGTCTTTACTATAGAAGAAAAAACAGATAACAATTCTCTAGAACAAATTAAAAATAAGTATGAGGAAGCACTTGAAGGCATTGGTGATATTTTGGAATATGAGACAAAAATAAAAAAGAAATTTATATCAGTTAAGGATGTGCTAAGCAGAATTAGAGATTTAAACAAAGATATAATCAAAAACCTTGGTGAAAACCCAAAAGTATTTGAAAAATTTGCATTCACAAAAGACTATTTCGAGGATAATAAAAAAAGTAAATTTGTAACTAAATTTATTTTACGAAATATACCTAAAACATACCTCTCCCCTTTATTAGCACCTTTCAATCAAATAGAAAGAACATTAATAACTGCTTTAGAATCTGGAAACTATGAAATTAGCAAATCCTCTTTATCTTATCTTTACTACTTACTGTTAAATTTTTCTGAGTTAAAGGACCATGAATTATTTGTGGAAATTATATTAGGTGTCAGGGGACGGTAGGTTGTAGGATGAGGGATTAAAAGAATCCTTAAAGATAGTTTTATCTTTCTGGAACCAGTCTAATACTTTATCAGCTGGGCTTTTGTTATTTAATACCCTTTGCTTATTGACAAAATTATAACAGCGGAGGTATTTG
>Ga0116193_1000417_pt1 | contig 40937 bp, 44 predicted proteins | sample AD_UKC115_MetaG_FD_89892 | JGI IMG/M metagenome (GOLD analysis project Ga0116193, IMG submission 89892) | Active sludge microbial communities of municipal wastewater-treating anaerobic digesters from Hong Kong - AD_UKC115_MetaG | ecosystem: Engineered > Bioreactor > Anaerobic > Digestate... | reverse complement strand
GCAGAGGGATACGACGAGGCCGTTCGATGGCGAACATCGGGATCATTCGAACAGGGAATTCGCAAGCCGCCATGGTTTTTTGCAAGTCCGACGCCTCTCGGCCGGTCGTTACCGCAGGTAAGGACAGACGCGAGACGCCCAGTCTTCGACGCATACGTCAAATAGCGCCCTGCCGTTTGCCTCACGCTAAACTCACAACTCATGTCTCGGTCATTTAATTTGCCATCGGGGATGTGAAATGGGACGACGAGCCGCCGCGCCACTGGCATTCGACGCCAACGAAACCTTCGCGATGCGCCTCAACAGGCTCTTCGACACCATCCGCGCCCCGGGGCCGACCGCCCGTACTACAGCAGCGAACTGTTGGACTTCCTGGCGGCTCGCGGTTTCAAGTTCTCCGCGCCCTATCTCTCGCAACTGCGCAGCGGGGTGCGGGCACGGCCCTCCACCCGATCGCTGGAGCTGATCGGCGAGTTCTTCGGCGTCGACCCCAACTATCTGGCCGGCACCGCCGACATCGCCTACACCAAACTGCTCGACGACGACCTCGACTGGCTGGCACTGACGCACAACTCACGGGTGCGCAGGATCACCACCGCGCTGATCGGCCTGCCCGAACCGGTCCGCGAGCAGCTACTGCACGCCGCGACCCAATCCCCATCGGCAACCGGTGACAGGTAGCTGCCCGATCACCCTCTGCGAGGACAACTCTCGCTCCTCGAGCCAGATCTGATCACTGTCGACCCTGCGATCCGACGCGCCTCTGGCGTTAGGAGCTCGCCGCCGACGTGCTCGTGCCGCTCGCGGCGGAGTCGGAGGAACTGTTGGACCTGGCGCCGGCGGTGGTGTCCGTTGCTTTCGCCGGTTCGACGTCCGCCCGCGACGGCGTCGCGGTATCGCTCTTGACGTCGGAGTCCGACTCGGCAGCATCGGCCTTGGAATCAGCCTCTGATGCGGCGGATGTATCGGCCACGGCGTCGGTCTCGATGGCCTGTGCCACAGTAGTTTTCGGCTCCACCACATCGTCGCTGTCGGCCGCTGACTCAGTCGGGGCGGCAGCGTCGGCGGGCTGCGGCGACCTCGTGCTACTAGCGGTGGTGACCAGTGCCGCGGCTGTCTTGGCGGCGGCCGCGGCCAACGCCGTCGTAGCCGTGGCGGGCGCCGTCGATTTGGTAGCGGCCGGGCCGCGCAGCGCGTCGTCGACCGCCTGCTGCGCTGCGGTGGGATCGGTGATGACGCCGGGATAGTCGCGGTGGTAGGCCGAATCGACGATGTTCTTCAGCGGTGCGTTGAGGGCATCGGCCACAAAGCCCAGCCCGATGTACCGCAGTGGATCCAGCAGCGGCAGGTTCGCGGTGCGCACCAGCACGTAGGTGGTGTTGCCTTCCGTCCACACCAGCTTGTCGTCGTTGACGAGGTCAACGTTCGAGTAACTGGTGTGCACGAAGAAGTAGCCGGCGAGCGAATTGAGCACGGCGAGAAGGTTCGTCGGATCGTCGGGGACGTCGGACACCCCGTCGTATTCGCGGCTGATGTCCAGGACGGTGTACTGGGTGTTGGGCGTCGTCGGGGTACTGGTGTACTCCGTGGTCGACCCGCCGTACTTGCGCTTGGGATTCCCGATGAAGATGAACGACACATTGTCGGCCGACGGGGCATCTGCGTCCGAAGCGTGCTCGGAAAGCCATCGCGACGCCACGACCGCGCCCGCGGAGTAGCCGAAGATGATCTGCGGTGTCGAGGCGGCGTGCAGTGCCTTGTCGAGGAGGTTCTCACCCACGATGACCCCGATGTCACCGGTCACCTCCGGGTACTGGAGGTTGGTGCAGGTGTTGCCGCTGGCTGCGCCGCACACCGCGCCGTTGAGCGTCGCGTCGATCGACCACGGCACCGAACCCTTGAGAGTGCGAACCTCGGTGGCCAGCGAGACGGCTGCTCGGCGAGCAGCGTGGTCGTCGGCCGTTCCGGCGCACGCTCCGGCAATCGTCGAGCTGGCGACTATTGCACTAACCGTCAAAACTTTGCCCACCCGGGGCAGGCGATCGGCTTCAGTGTGGTCGTTGGCACGCAGATGAGCACGATTAGTGGCACGATTCATGCTTGGTCTCCCCCATCGTTCGACTTGGAGGCGACCCTAAGCAAGACGTTGCTGAAGTTCTAGTTGACTGAATCTGGCAAACATTCGCGAGGGACGTTGTCTCTGCTCAGAGCAGGTGACCGGCCCGAAAAGAGGGAGCAACGCAGTTTCCGCTACCCGCTTCGGAATCGAACACCGCCGGCCCAGCGGACTGCATCCGCCGGTTGATCAAGAACCGCACCGCGCTGGTTGCCGACACATCGGCTCCGGCGGGCGGCGGGAATTTCTGTTCCCGCAGCGCGGCCGGTCAAGGTACGGGTAAGCGCGTTCAGGCAGGGTCCGCACGCATCTGCGGTGCCGACATCACGTGTCGCTATCCCTGAACAATAGCGACACTTATGTCGATAAGTGTCGCTATCGTAGGATCGTGACGACACTTGCGCCCCTGTCCTACGAGACTCTGCAATGGGCGCCGCACTACGACGGTCCACACTCCCGCGCGTCGAGCAGTGGCGGCCCGTACCAGGCGGCGATCCCGGCCTCCATCACCGGCTTGGAGCTCACCGTGGACACGACGATCCGCGCGCACGCCGAAGATGCGAGCCATGAGATCGCCCGCTTCGACGCCGAACTGGGAGCTGAGATCGCGCCGTTCGCCGCGGTGCTGTTGCGCTCGGAATCGGCCGCCAGCTCGCAGATCGAGAACCTGTCCGCTTCGGCGCGATCGATCGCCGAAGCCGAACTGCCCGGCGGCAAGGGCAAACCCAATGCCAAAGCGATCGTCGCCAACACCGCGGCGATGACCGCGGCGGTCGAGCTGTCGCGGCGCATCGACGTCGCGGCGATCCTGGCCATGCACGCCGCACTGATGACCGGCCAGTCGCGCCACACCCCCGGGCAGTGGCGCACCGAGCCGGTGTGGATCGGCGGAAACTCTCCACGCTCAGCGGTGTTCGTGGCACCCGAACATACCCGGGTGCCTGCGGCCATCGACGACCTTCTTGCCTTCGCCGCTCGTGACGATGTGGCACTGCTCCCCCAGATCGCCGTCACCCATGCACAATTCGAAACGATCCACCCGTTCACCGACGGCAACGGCCGCACCGGCCGGGCACTCGTGCAAGCGATGTTGCGAAACAAAGGCCTCACCCGGCAGGTGACAGTGCCGGTGTCCGCAGGGCTGCTGGCCGACACTAACGGCTATTTCGCCGCACTGACCGCCTACCGCAATGGAGATGCCGCCCCGATCATCGAGGCGTTCGCCGCGGCGGGAATGCGGGCGGTCACCAATGGGCGCGCCCTGGTCAAAGAGCTCCGAGCCATCCGCGCGGACTGGAACCAGCGAATCACCGCACGCTCGGACTCGGCGATATGGCGAGTGGCCGACCTACTGACTCGGCGCCCCGTCGTCAACGGTGTGCTGCTGAGGCAGGAACTGGGCATCCCGACCGACCATCCCCGCCGCTACATGGATCCGTTGACAGAGGCAGGGATCGTCGTCGAGTTCACCGACAAGTCACGCAACCGTGCGTGGCGGGCACCGCAGGTGCTGGCCGCTCTCGACGATTTCGCCGAACGAGCCGGCCGGCGGAACTGACCGCGACCGTTGCGGCTCACCGGCGGCGGGTCGGCGCGTCGTCGAGTCAGTCCGCGGTCTTCGAGGAACTCGATCTCGAGGATGCCCCACGCCGACAACGCTGCGGTGTCCCACGTTTCGGTGAACGGCATGACGCACTGGATCCAGACCGTTGAGTCCGGTTTGTCGCGGGTGGCCCTACCTCTTGGAAAATCCCGATGTGTCAACCCGGTGCCAAGCCCGTTTTTCGCTCTAACGCAAAAAGCCCCTGATCAGGGCTTTCTTGGCTCTTCGGATCTTGCCGGGGTGTGGTGTTCATCGGACGACGATGGATGTGAGGACTCTCCAGTTGGGCTTGCCGGCGTAGAGCAGTGCTCGGATGCGGTAGTTGTCGAAGTTGGTGAAGCCGTAGCCGATGCGTTTGATGCGTTTGATCAGGTTGTTGAGCGCTTCGGTGGGTCCGTTGCTGACGCGGGCGATGTGGAAGTTGCAGATCTTGTCGAACCAGGCTTTGAGCGTGCGGGCCAGCTTGTTCAATTCGAGAGGCAGGCCCGGACGGAGGCAGTGGTCGATCAGTTCGGACAGCATCGTGCGCGCTGAGGCGATGTCGGTGCAGCGGTAGAACTCGCGCAGGCGTTCTTTGACGCGGTAGGCGAGGGCGACTTCGCCGTGGGGGTCCCCGAGTTGCAGCAGCGCGCTCAGGCGTTGGGTGGCCTTGGTGTCGAGGCGTTCCTCGCCGGTCAACAGCACGCGGCGGATCCGGTAGAGCGGATCGTTGCGTCGCCCGCGGTGTCCTTTTTGTTCGCGCTGCACGCGTCGCCGGATCTCATCGAGAGCCCGGTTGGCCAGTTGCACGCAGTGGAACGGATCCACGACCTGGGCGACGCGCGGCAACATCACCGTGTAGACCGCGGCGTAGGTCGCCGACATGTCCAGCGCACCGAAACGGATCCGGTGTTTCCACGCCGGGGATTGTTGGTCGACCCAGCCCGCCACGTCGACGTAGTTGCGGGTGGGCAGGATCTCGATGATCTGGTGGTTGGCGACATCAGCGACGGTGGTGGCATACGAGCGGGCACGATGGTGGGCGAGTTTGACGAACGAGGTCTCGTCCAACCCGATCGCGGTGGTGGCGTTCAGGCGTCGCCGGTCCGCGGCGAGCAGCGCCGCACCGTAGGTCATGACGGCGTCGTTGACGGTGTGCCAGTCGCAGGAAAGTTCTTGGGCGACATCGGAAACCGCGCGTCCTGTCCCGACCTGCAGGGTCGCCCATTTCGCGCACCGGGTCGTCAGCAGGCAGTTCTTGGCCGCGATGCGATGGTCGCCACTGGTCCAGCTGCCGGCCGGACAGTCCTGGCGCCGGCAGATGACACGGTGCTTGCGCCAGGCCAACCGCATCGGCTGGCCATAGACGGGCAGGTCGACATAGCGAACCGTCGGGCGCTCCTTGATCTGGCCCGGACTGCCGCAGGCCGGGCACATCCGCTGCACCGTGGTCTGCTCGATGACCAGCTCGACATCGGGACCCACACGCCGGTAGGCAAGAACGCGGACGTCCTTCAATCCGACCAGAGCCTCGACGATCTGACTAGGCTCACGACGAACGAAGGTGCTTTTGAATTCGATGGTCACGCTTCGAAGACTGAGGCACCTTCGTTCCCCACACCCTCACGGCACGCCGAACTCGAAAGCCTCCGGACCCCGCTGGAATCCGGAGAGCCGCTTTCTTGTGGTCCCGGCTGGGTTCGAACCAGCGACCTTCCGCGTGTGAGGCGGACGCTCTTCCACTGAGCTACGAGACCGTCGCGACGTGTTCGACCCCGGTTCAACGACATCGAACGAGGTCGAACACTAACACGGCGACCCCGACGGACTGGAATCCGTCTCGCCCACCCACTTGCCCCACGAGCGACGTCGTCAGGGAGTAGCTTCGGCCGGATGAGGCCTCTCTCGTTGCTGGTCGGCTCGGCTGCGCTCGGGGTGTTCGCCGCACCGGTCGCGGCCGCGGATCTGGAGTCGTTCACCTCACCGAGCGGCAACATCGGCTGCATCATGGACGCCGAATACCTGCGCTGCGACATCGCGGAACGCGAATGGTCGCCGCCACCGCGACCGACGGACTGCCCGAGCTTCACGGGCTACGGCCAGGGCATCTCGATGGATCCACACGGGCCGGCGGCGTTCGTGTGCGCCGGAGACACCACGCTGCACGCCGGGCCGGCCCTGGGTTACGGACAGACGCAACGAGCCGGTGGATTCACCTGCGCGAGCGACGAGGCCGGGGTGCGTTGCGCCAACGCCGACGGGCACGGTTTCCGGCTGTCCCGACAGAGCTACAGCATCTTCTAGACCTCGTCGGAGCTTTTCCAGTCCGCTTGCGCGACCAGGGATTTGTGCACGCCAGCCCGCGTGGACTATCGTCGTGCATCGCGACGGGCGACGATCTCGCCCGTGGCACGCGGATGTAGCGCAGTTGGTAGCGCATCACCTTGCCAAGGTGAGGGTCGCGGGTTCGAATCCCGTCATCCGCTCGAAGGTGCGATTCGCATCAACCCCAGCGGTGGAGTGGCCGAGTGGTGAGGCAACGGCCTGCAAAGCCGTGCACACGGGTTCGATTCCCGTCTCCACCTCCAAGTTCTAACCCGGCGCGATTAGCTCAGCGGGAGAGCGCTTCCCTGACACGGAAGAGGTCACTGGTTCAATCCCAGTATCGCGCACCAGCATCACTGCAGTTCAGAGCAGTTTCTCACTCCGAGAACGGCCTCTGCACCACATTTGCACACATGGTCGGCAACCTAGTCATACATCCGGTGATTGCTGTCGTTGCCGATGGGGACCTGCTGACGCTGGCCGTTTCCATCGACACCGAGGCATCTATTGCCGATGTGCCCGCGCAGGTCGTGGGCATTCGCGCTGCTATCCATTGCCTCGGTCATGGCACGCCGGGGTGGCCCGAGCCCGTCACCATCGATGACATCCGGCAAATCAAGGTGCTTGCGCCCGCGCACTGCTGACCGACGTGCCGCGATGAGCGGCGGTCGCGGCGGCTCCCTTGCCTATAGAAGGGGAAACTGGGCGAAACACCGAGGTGTCGTCGTCTCTACCTGCGTGTTTTGCCACTGCCTGTAGCGCGATGCGCGACTGCTAGAGGCCAAGCGGGGCAACAAACTTCAGGCAATTCCGAGCCCGACTCGTGCAGTCTCGACTTTCATGTACAGCCGGTTAGGCGTGTTCTCTACCGGTATGAAATCCAGCCTTTGGTAAAAGCCGGCGGTCGCCTGATCGATCGCGTCGACAACAATCAGGCGACCGCCGCCAAGCTGAGCCGCTCCTACGATGCGGGTAATGGCATCGAACACCAAATCCATACCAGCACCCTGACCCTGTATCGATTTATCAACCGCCAGCTTCGCAATCATGAACGCCGGGACCCGATCGAGTTTGGCAGCGGATTTACTGATCCCGTCCTCATGCCGGTCAACCGTGGTCGGGGTTATCGCAAAATAGGCCAGGACCTTGCTCTGGCCGCGCTCGGTCCACACATACACACGAGCCGTGTCCTGCTTGTTTGCTCGTCGCGCGTTGTTGGTCAGCCACTGATTCATGGACTCGACGCCGCAGTCGAACGTGTCGAGCTCGTGGTGATCGGCCAGCCCGCCCGTGACCCAGGTCATTGACGAGAAAACAGCCTTGGCTGTGCAGCGAGCTTCTCCAGGTTGGGTGCGTGATCGGGAACGTCCAGTGCCTTGATCATCGAGTCAAACTGGTCCGCAGGCATAAGCGTTCGACTGGACAGCGCCAAGATCTTGTCGGCACGATCCAGCGCTGCGTTCCGCATGAACTCAGAGGTGGACTCGTTTACGACCTCGGCTGCGGCGCTAATCTGCTCGTGGGTCTGTCGAGCCACGCGGACCTCTACACGGTCCGTCTTGGTCGTAGCCATCGTTTTTCTCTCCCGTGTCGACCTACGTCAACGTATGTCATCACTGTACGGCGTTTGTACGGGATGGCAATAATGATTTCGATCACGTCACCATGAAGTCTTGAACACGCGACATGGAACATGTCCTGACCTGCGCCGATCCAACTGGAGCTGTTCGACCAGAACAGCCCTCGTGCAGCACGCGAAGCCTCTGGGCGCGGGCCGCATATCCAGTAGCGCGCCGCCCGGGATTCGACCCGATCGCAAACGTTCCCCTGGCACAATTGCGGTGTCACCTCGTGAGGGGGATCCCGTGAGCCAACGCCGTCGATACGGTCGCTGCGGGGCAGCGATCGGCGTGCTGGCGTTGCTCTTGCTCATCGGACTGCTCACCGAACACCTCTGGTGGGCCGTCGGCGCCGTCGCGGTGCTGGTCACGGCCTGGCTGGTCATCGCGACCGTCCGGACCAGTCGCGACCTGGACGCCGAACTCGAGCGCAGCAACGCTCGGGTCTCCGCCGCCGAACCGAAGAAGACCGCCCGGATCAGCACCGAGCCGCATTCCGGCGATGCTCCGGAGCATGGTCGCGGACCGTTCGGAACGGCGACCACCGCCGAGGAGTGACCAGGGCTCAGGCTTTGCCCGGCCGCCATACCGCGAAGATTGCGACGCCACGGCGAATCCACGCCCGTGCGCGGTCGGAGCACCTTTTCTGCCCGGATTTGACTACCGCTGTGTCACAGATAACAATTTCACAGCCAAGCCAGTGTTTGTTGCCAGCAGCGCATGGCTATAGGTGAACAATGGAGTTCGCCCCGCGTTGAGGATGTGATGACAACGATGTCAACCACCATGATGGTCGTTCTGTACCTGGCCTGCGGCCTGGTCTGCACCACGCTGGCAGTCGACGCGGCCGATCATTTCTCCCAGCGCCGGCCCGTCCCACATCGCACGACGTATGCCGTCGTCTTCGGACTGCTCTGGCCGGTCGTCCTGATCGGGCTGGTTCAGCTCGGCGTGATCGTCGCCGTAGCGCGCCAGATCAGCCGCAGCCGCCTGCGCACCGCACGCACCCTGATCCCCTCCTGACACCGGCAACCCGCCGATCCCCGAACCGTCGTGTGCCATCATGCGAACATGCGCCGTTGGCTGATGATCCTGATCGCGGTCCTCCCGATACTGGCCCTGGCCACCACACCGGCCAGCGCGGCCCCCGCCCAGACCGCCGTCGAAACGCCCATCGGCCGCCTCGGTGACACCCTGCGCATCCACGACGGCAACGTGATCGCCGACGTCACCGTCGTCAACGTGACGCCGTCGGAGATCCCGGCCGGCTGGGGCTATCCGCCCCGCCCACCGCGTGAGCAGGTCTGGCGCGCCAACGTCGTCATCCATGCGGTCAGTGCGCCGACACCGGGGGCCATTCCCGTCAGCTTCCAGTTCCGCGGGGTGACGCCCACCGGTGATGCCTACGAGCCCCGCGCCACCGACGACCCCGCCGACCTCAGGGCGGCGATGGCCAACGCGACGCCCGGGGCCACGGTGGCGGGCGCGGTGTTCTGGGACTGCTACCGCGACCTCGTGTCGCACGTGGTGCTCATCAACAAGAGGACCGGGATCCACCTGGCCCAGTGGAACCTGTAGTCGTCAGCGCGGCCGCTCCCACGGATCTGCCCGAGCTGGCCGCCGTCGCTGCCGCGACCTTCCCACTGGCCTGCCCGCCGTCGTCCACCGCCGAGAACATCGCCGCGTTCGTCGCCGAGAACCTGTCCGCGGCGCGGTTCGCCGAATACCTCGCCGACCCGGACCGTGCGGTGTTCGTCGCCCGCGACGGCACTCGAATCCTGGGCTACGCCATGCTGATTCACGCCAGACCGACCGATCCCGACGTACTCGCGGCGCTGCCCGAGGGTCCGGTGACCGAACTGTCCAAGATCTACGTCGCACCCGAGGCGCACGGTGGCCCGGTCGCGGCCGCCCTGATGCGCGCGGCCATCGACGACGCCCGGGACCGCGGCACCGGCACGTTGTGGCTCGGGGTCAACCAGCAGAACGAGCGGGCCCAACGGTTCTATCGCAAGCACGGTTTCACGATCGGCGGCACCAAGACGTTCCGGCTCGGCGACACCCTCGAGAACGACTACGTGATGACGCGCTGACCCGCGTCGATACCGGCGGCGGTCAGCGCCAACAACCGTGAGGTGGCCCGCAGGTACTTCTTGCGGTAGCCCCCGGCGAGCATCTCGTCGGTGAACACGGTGTCGAGCTTGTCCCCGGACGCCACCACCGGCACGCCCGCGTCGTAGAGCCGGTCGGTCAGCGACACCAGCCGCAGCGCGACCGCCTGATCATCCAGCGCGTGCACCCCGGTCAGGAACACTTCGCGCACACCTTCGATCAGCGTCAGGTACCGCGACGGATGCATCGTGGCCAGGTGCGCGCACAGCTCGTCGAAGTTGTCGAGGGTGGCTCCGGGCACGGCAGCGGCCGCCGCAGTCACCTGCTCGTCGGTCATCGGTTCGGGCGCCGGCGGTAACCCGCGGTGCCGGTAGTCCGGTCCCTCGATCCGCACCGTGGTGAAAATCGCTGCGAGCGTGTTGATCTCGCGCAGGAAGTCCTGCGCCGCGAAACGGCCCTCACCGAGTTGTTCGGGCAGCGTGTTCGACGTGGCCGCAATCGACACACCCCGCTGGACCAGGGCCGACAGCAGGCGCGAGACCAGCGTGGTGTTACCCGGGTCGTCGAGCTCGAACTCGTCGATGCAGACCACCACGTATTCGGCCAGCAGGTCGATGCACTCGGTGAACCCGAACACCCCGGCCAGCTGGGTCAGTTCGCCGAACGTCGCGAACGCCGCCGGCCCGGCACCGGCGCCGGCCAATGAGTAGTAGGCGGACGCCAACAGGTGCGTCTTGCCCACGCCGAACCCGCCGTCCAGGTAGAGCCCGACCCCCGGCAGCGTCTCGCGTTTCCCGAGCATCTTGCGTTTGCCCTGCTTGCGCTTGACCGCTTCCGCGCAGAACCGCCGGCAGAACTCCACCGCCGCGCCCTGGGTGGGCTCGCCGGAGTCGGGCCGGTAGTTGTCGAAGCTGACGTCGGCGAACGTCGGCGGCGGCACGAGCTGGGCGATCAGCCGCTCGGGCGACACCGTCGGATGACGGTCCACGAGACGTTGCATGCGCAGAACTGTAGCGACGTGTTGCAATCGAACTCATGGGCCAAGCCGACGCTGGGATACAACTCACACTGCTCGACACCGCTGAGGTTGTTCCCGAATCCCGATTACCCGAGCTCTACTCCTACCCCGCCGACCTGACGCGGTGCTGGGTGCGGTCCAACTTCATCGCCAGCCTCGATGGCGGCGCGACCGCCGACGGCAAGTCCGGCGGCCTGGCCGGACCCGGCGACAAGGCGCTGTTCGGATTGATGCGCGAACTGGCCGACGTGATCGTCGTCGGCGCCGGCACCGTCCGCGTCGAGAACTACGGCGGCGCCCAGATGTCCGCCGCGGCCCGTCAGGCCCGCCGCGACCGCGGGCAGTCGGAGGTCCCGCCGATCGCGATCGTCACCCAGTCCGGACTCCTCGACCGCGACATGAAGGTGTTCACCCACACCGAGGTCCCCCCGCTCGTGCTGACCACCGCGGCCGGAGCGGACGACGCCGCCGAGCGACTCGGGCCGGCGGCCGAGGTGCTGGCCTGTTCGGCGACGGACTCCGCCGGCGTGGACATCGCGACCGTCCTGCGCGTGCTGGCCGACCGCGGGCTGCGCCGGGTGCTCACCGAGGGTGGCCCGAGCCTGCATTCCACCTTCATCGATGCCGGCCTGCTCGATGAGCTGTGCCTGACGCTGGCGCCGATGCTGGTGGGCGGGCAGGCGCGCCGGATCTCCACCGGCGCGGGCCAGGTGCAGACCGGGATGCGGCGCGCGCACCTGCTGGCCGACGAGACCGGCTATCTGTACGCGCGCTACGTGCGCGGGTGAGCAGTCGGCCCGGCTCGCTACTGTGGTCTGCGTGAAACGGTCCGTCCCGTTCGTGGCGACTCTGGTCGCGGCCACCGCCCTGCTCTCGGGTTGCGTGCCGTTGTTGGGCGCGAACCCGCGCTACGCATCCGACTCCGGGCACTCGGGCGGGTCCGGGCCCAGCCCGACCACCGCGCCACCCGAGGGACCACCGGAGATCGCGGCACCCAAGAAGGACTTGGCCTGGAGCCCGTGCACCACGCAGGTCTTCGGCGACGCCGGGGTGCCCGCCCCGGCCGGGGTCCTGCTGGACTGCGCAACCTACGACGCCGACCTCGACCCGATCAGCGGCGCCAGCGGAACAGTGTCGATCGGTGTCGTCCGCGCCAGGACGGCCGCCACCCCGGCCGACGCCGGTCCGCTGGTGATCACCACCGGCTCGGACATTCCGACCTCGGTGCAGCTGCCACAGTGGCTGTCCCGCTCCGGCGCTGATGTGCTGAAGGCCCGGCCCATCGTCGCCGTCGACCGCCGCGGCATGGGCCGCTCCAGCGCCGTGGACTGCCGCGACCTGTTCGACCGGCAGGAGATGCAGAACCAGGCCCAGTTCGAGTCGGGCGACGACCCGGTGGCCAATCTGGGCGCCATCACGCTGACCGCCACCACCAGTTGCACCGACGCGCTGGCGCCCGGCGATTCGGCCTACGACAACGCCCGCGCGGCCGAGGACCTCGAACGTCTGCGCAGCAGCTGGGATGTGCCGCGGCTGGCCGTCCTGGGCATCGGCAACGGCGCCCAGGTGGCGCTGGCGTTCGCCGGCTCGCATCCGGACAAGGTCGCCCGGCTGGTGCTCGACTCCCCCATCCCGTACGGCATCGGCGCCGAGATGGCGGCCGACCAACAGGCCAAGGGCCAGCAGGCCGCGCTCGACGCGTTCGCCACCCAGTGCGCGGCGACCAATTGCCCGCTCGGGCCGGATCCCAAGGGCGCCGTGAACGCCCTGCTGGCCGATGCGCGGGCCGGCCGTGGGCCCGGGGGCGCCTCGCTGGCCGCCCTGGCCAACGGATTGATCACCGCCCTGGGCTTCCCCGTCGGCGATCGGGTGGCCAGCACCAACCGGCTGGCCCAGATCCTGGCCTCGGCCCGCTCCGGCGACAGCGGACCGATCATGGACCTCATCACGCAGTCGGACTCGCTGCGCGAAACCGACGGCCAGTTCATCAACCGGTGCAGCGACGCACTCAACCGGCCGACCCCCGACCGGGTCCGTGAACTCGTCGTCGCTTGGAACAAGACCTACCCGCAGTTCGGCACCGTCGCCGCCCTCAACCTGGTCAAGTGCCTGAACTGGCCCAGCGGCACCGCACCGCAGGACCCGAAGAACCTCAAGGTCGGCGTGCTGTTGATGGGCGTGCAGAACGATCCCATCGCCGGCAACGAGGGGGTGGCGGCCACCGCGGCGACGGTCATCAACGCGGGCGCGGCCAGCAAACGGGTCATCTGGCAGGGCATCGGCCACGGCGCCTCGATCTACTCGAGCTGTGCGCTGGCCCCGCTGATCGCCTACGTCGACTCCGGCAAGACGCCGGAGACGGACACGTACTGCCCCGCCTGAGCCATGCGCTCTCGTCCACGGGGTACGGTTCCGGCGTGACGGCTGTCCTTCGCGCCTTCCGGCCCCGATCCGCCCCCATGACCACCGCCGAGGTGTTTCGCGTGGCGCTGTGGCCGATCGCCATCATGTCGATCATCCACCGCAGTTGGGTGCTCACCAGCAACGGTTACATCACCGATGACTGGGCCCCGGTGTACCGCGCGGTCCGCAACTTCCGCGCCGGCGTCGACATCTACAACGAACACCTGGACTACGTCGACCCGCACTACCTGTACCCACCGGGCGGCACCCTGCTGATGGCCCCGTTCGGCTACATCAACACGATCTTCGCCTCGCACAACTGGTTCGTCGCACTGAACACCGTCGCGATCATCGCCGCGGCCTGCCTGCTGGTGCGCATGTTCGGGTTCGCGCTGACCTCAGTGGCCCTGCCCGCCGTGCTGGCGGCCATGTTCGTCACCGAATCCGTCACCAACACACTGGTTTTCACCAACATCAACGGCTGCATCCTGCTCGCCGAGGTGGTGTTCCTGAAGTTCCTGCTGTCCGGCAAGGTCGGCCATCAGTGGTGGGCCGGCATTGCGATCGGCCTGTCGCTGGTGGTCAAACCGGTGCTCGGGGTGCTGCTGCTGATCCCGCTGCTCAACCGGCAGTGGCGCACGCTGGCCGCGGCGTTCGCGGTGCCGATCGCCGTCAACGCCGCGGCCTGGCCGCTGGTCTCCGACGCCGGCAGCTTCGTGCACAACACGCTGCCCTACATCCTGGGCACCCGGGACTACTTCAACTCCTCCATCCTGGGCAACGGCACCTACTACGGTCTGCCGCTGTGGCTGATCATGGCGCTGCGGGCGCTGTTCGTGGCGCTCGCGGCCGCCAGCCTGTGGCTGCTGTACCGGTACTACCGCGAGCGCGATCAGCGGTTCTGGATGCTCACGTCGTCGGGCGTACTGCTGGTGACGTCCTGGCTGGTGCTGTCCCTGGCGCAGGGCTACTACTCGATGATGCTGTTCCCGTTCCTCATGACGGTGGTGCTGCCGAATTCCGTGCTGCGCAACTGGCCGGCCTGGCTGGCCACCTACGGCTTCCTGACGATGGACCGCTGGCTGATGTGGCGCTGGCCCACCACCGGACGTTTCCTCGAGTACATGAAGATCACCTACGGCTGGTCGCTGATCCTGATCGTGGTGGTCTGCGTGCTCTACTTCCGCTACCTCGACGCCCGATCGGAGGATCGTCTGGCCGGGGGAATCGACCCGCCCTGGATGACGCCGCCGCCCGACCGCGCTAGCGTGTGCTGATGACGACCCGCAGCCAACGGGAGCTCCCCCCGGCCAAGGTGCAGTTGACCGATGACGAGTGGCGTTCGAAGCTGACACCGGAGGAGTTCGCGGTCCTGCGCCGGGCCGGCACGGAACGCCCGGGTGTCGGCGAGTACACCGACACGCGTACCGAAGGTGTGTACAACTGCCGCGCCTGCGGAGCCGAATTGTTCCGCAGCACAGAGAAATTCGACTCGCACTGCGGATGGCCGTCGTTCTTCAACCCGAGCCAGTCCGAAGCGGTCCTGCTCCGGCCCGACGACACGCACGGCATGCGGCGGGTCGAGGTGCTGTGCGCCAGCTGCCACAGCCATCTGGGCCACGTGTTCTCCGGCGAGGGCTATCCGACCCCGACGGATCAGCGGTACTGCATCAATTCGATCTCCCTGAAGCTGGCACCCAACTCCTAGGCGGGCCTACGGCAGCGCGGCGATCAGATCCTCGACGCTGCGACGCGGCCCGGTGAAGAACGGCGTCTCCTCGCGGGCGTGCCGGCGGGCGCCGGTGTAGCGCAGCTTCCACATGAGTTCGACGATGCGGCCCAGATCGGGCCCCTCGAAGGCGAGGATCCACTCGTAATCACCGAGTGCGAAGGCGGGCACGGTGTTGGCCCGGACATCGGCGTATTCGCGGCCGGCCATGCCGTGCTCGACGAGCAGGTGGCGGCGCTCGTCGTCGGGCAGCAGGTACCACTCGAGGGACCGCACGAACGGGTACACGCACACGTAGTCACCGGCGGGTTCGCCGGCGATGAACGCCGGGACGTGACTCTTGTTGAACTCGGCGGGACGGTGCAACGCGGCGGCGCTCCACACCGGCTCGGACACCCGGCCCAGCCGGGTGCGGCGGAAACCGGTGTAGGCGGCCTGCAGGTCCTCGATGCGCTCGGCGTGCGTCCAGGTCATGAAGTCCGCGTCGGCGCGCATCCCCGCCACGTCGTAGAGCCCGCGCAGTACGACGCCTCTCTCCTCCTGCTGTTTGAAGAAGGTGGCGACGTCGTCGACCACATCGGCACGATCGTCGTCCAGCTCGCCCGGGTTCACCGCGAACGCCGTGATCATCATGTAGCGGGTGGTGGAGTTGAGTTTGTCGTAGTCCAGCTTGGCCATGCCTCTATCGTCCCACGGCACCCGACAGCGCCTGCACGGCCAGTCCGGCCGCACCCACACAGGCCGGCACCCCGATGCCGTCGAGATAGTTGCCCGCCACCGCCAGGCCCGGCGGCAGCCCGGCCCGCAGTTCGGCAACCAGGCGGCCGTGGCCGGGCGCGTACTGCGGCATGGCGTCCAGCCAGCGGTGCACCCGGACGTCCACCGGCTCGACGTCGATGCCGAAAACCGTGCGCAGGTCCTCCAGCGACCAGGCCAGCAGCGTGTCGTCAGAGGTATCGCGCGCGATCGTGTCGCCGGACCGGCCGAACGACAACCGCAGCAGCTCCGCGTTACCCCGCGACCCCCACTTGCGTCCGGACAGCGTGATCGCCTTGGCGTGCAACGGTTCTCCGGTGGCCACCAGCACGCCGGAGTTCTGCGGCAACGGCGTTCCGCCGGGCACCGCCAGCGCCACCACCACCGACGACGCGACCTCGATGCGCCGCGCAGCGGCCGCGGTGCGCGGCGCCGGCCCGGCCGTCAGCGCGGCCAGCCGCGGCGCGGGCAGCGCCAGGATCACCCCGTCGGCGGGCCAGCAGGTGCCTTCGTCGTCGTAGACGTTCCAGCCGCCGCCGTCGCGCAGGAGTTCCACCACCGCGGTGCCCTGCCAGCGCAGCCCGCTCTGGGCCACCAGCGCATCCAGCACCACCTGGTAACCGCCGTCGACCGCCCCGAACACCGGACCGGCGGGACCCGGCGGCAACACCGCCCGCACGGCCTCGGTCAGGTTCGGCGCGCCGCGGTCCAGGGCCGCGGCCACCGTCGGCACCGCCGAACGCAGACCGATGCCGGTGGCCGTACCGGCGTACACCCCCGAGAGCATCGGATCCACCGAGCGGGCCACCACCTGCGCGCCGAACCGGTCCGCGACGAGGTCACCGACCGAGGGATCGGCCCCGGCGTGCCAGGACAGCGGGCGCGACGGTTCGGCGCCCATGTGCGCCAGCGTCGCCGCGTCCACCAGATCCGTCATCGGGGCGGCGGCGCTGGGGATGCCGTTGACCGTCCCGGCCGGCAGCGGATGCAGCCGCGCGCCGGCGTAGATCAGCGGCCTGGCGCCCGTCGGGGAGATTCGCCGCCCGGCCAGGCCGAGGTCGGCGAGCAGTCCGGGCATCTCGGGCCGGCGGGCCACGAACGCTTCGGCGCCGATGTCCATCGACTGGCCGCCGACCCGTTCGGTCCGCAGGATTCCGCCGAGCCGGTCAGCCGGGTCGAAAACGGTGATGGTGGCGTCGGGACCCACTGCGCGGCGCAGCCGGTAGGCCGCCGCCAGGCCCGAAATGCCGCCCCCCACAACACAATACGACGGACCCCTGGGCATCACAACGAATGCACCAACGCCACCAGGTCGGTCAGCACAGCGGGATCGGTGGCCGGCATCACGCCGTGGCCGAGGTTGAAGATGTGCCCGGCCGCCCCTGCGGCGACGGCGGCCCGGCCGTCCTCGACAACGGCCCGCGCCCGGGCTTCCACGATGTCCCAGCCGGCCATCAGCACGACGGGATCGAGGTTGCCCTGCAGGGCCGTGCCCGGGCGGACGCGGGTGGCGGCATCCGACAGCGTGGTGCGCCAGTCCACCCCGACGACGGTGGCGCCCGCCTCGCCCATGGCCCCGAGCAGCTCCGCGGTGCCCACCCCGAAGTGGGTCATCGGGATGCCCGCGCCGGCCATCGCCTGGAACACCCGCGTCGAATGCGGCAGCACCAGCTCGCGGTAGTCGGCCAGGGACAGCGTGCCCGCCCAGGAGTCGAACACCTGGATCGCGTCCACTCCGGCGTCGACCTGCAGGCGCAGGAACGCGATGGTGATGTCGGTCAGCGCGGTCATCAGCGCGTGCCACGTCGATGGATCGGCCAGCATCATCGCCTTGGTGCGCTCATGATGCTTGCTCGGGCCGCCCTCGACCAGATACGACGCCAGGGTGAACGGCGCGCCGGCGAACCCGATCAGCGGTACCTCGCCCAGGGCGTCGACCAGCAGGGAGACCGCCTCGGAGACGGGTTGCACGGCCGCCGGATCCAGCACGCCGATACGGGCGACGTCGGCGGCGGTCCGGACGGGCGAGGCGATCACCGGACCGACGTCGGGCACGATGTCCAGGTCGATGCCCGCGCCGCGCAGCGGCACCACGATGTCGGAGAACAGGATCGCCGCGTCCACATGGTGGCGCCGGATCGGCTGCAGGGTGATCTCGCAGACCAGGTCGGCGTCGAAGCACGCGTCGAGCATGCGGTGGTTGGCGCGCAGCGCGCGGTATTCGGGCAGGCTGCGGCCGGCCTGCCGCATGAACCACACCGGCGTCCGGGCGGGCGTGCGACCGGCCGCGGCGGCCAGATAGGACGAGTCGGGCAGGTCACGACGGGTGTTCGGGCGCGCGTCCTGGGGGACGTCCTGGGGCACGTTCATCGGCGTCCATGCTGCCATCACCGGCACCCGGGCCAAAAAACGGCGCGCCTGCGCCCGTCGCTGCTCAGATGGGGCTAGCGTCGATTCGTGACCTCCGCCGAACCGGCCGAATTCCACGATGCCGTGGAGGCGATGAACGCCGCGACGGTCCGGCCGGAGATCGAACTCGGCCCGATCCGCCCGCCACAGCGGCTGGCGCCCTTCAGCTACGCGATCGGCGCCGAGGTCAAACATCCCGAGCTGGCCTCCGATCTCGCGGTGGTGCCCGAGCAGTCCGACGGTGACGCGTTCGGCCGGCTGATCCTGCTGCACGACCCCGAGGGCTCCGAGGCGTGGGACGGCACCATGCGGCTGGTGGCCTACATCCAGGCCGATCTGGATTCCACCGAAGCCGTCGACCCGCTGCTGCCCGAGGTGGCCTGGAGCTGGCTGGTCGACGCGCTCGAGACACGGTCCGAGCACGTCACGGCCCTCGGCGGCACCGTCACCGCCACCACGTCGGTGCGCTACGGCGACATCTCCGGTCCGCCGCGCGCACACCAGCTCGAACTGCGGGCGTCCTGGACGGCCACCACACCGGAACTCGGGGTGCATGTGCAGGCGTTCTGCGAGGTGCTCGAACATGCCGCGGGCCTGCCGCCGGTGGGGGTGACCGACCTCGGTTCACGGTCGCGCGCCTGACCATGAGCCAGACCGACGACCAGGTCGCCGCCAGCGAGGAGGCCGCCCCCGAACCGGAGCCGCTTCCGCTCCTCGAACCCGCCGACGGGGTTCCGCCGCTGTCGGTCTACACGCGCGAGATCGCCGCGGCGGCCGACCTCCTGGCGTCGGGGACCGGCCCGTTCGCGGTGGACGCCGAGCGCGCGTCGGGCTTTCGGTACTCCAACCGGGCCTATCTGATCCAGATCCGCCGCGCCGGCGCGGGCACCGTGCTGATCGACCCGGTCAGCCACGGCGGTGATCCGCTGACCGTGCTCGCACCGGTGGCCGAGGTACTGGCCACCGACGAGTGGATCCTGCACGCCGCGGACCAGGATCTGCCGTGTCTGGCCGAGGTCGGCATGCACCCGCCCAGCCTCTACGACACCGAGTTGGCCGGTCGGCTGGCGGGATTCGACCGGGTCAACCTGGCCGCGATGGTGCAGCGGATGCTGGGCCTGGGACTGGCCAAGGGACACGGGGCCGCGGACTGGTCCAAACGGCCGCTGCCGCCCGCGTGGCTCAACTACGCCGCACTGGACGTCGAGGTGCTGCTCGAACTGCGCGAGGCCATCTCGGTCCTGCTCACCGAACAGGGCAAAACCGATTGGGCCGCACAGGAATTCGAGTTCGTCCGCACTTCCGAGGCCACCCCGACGCGTCGGGACCGGTGGCGGCGCACCTCCGGCATCCACAAGGTTCGCAACCGGCGCGCGCTGGCCGAGGTACGCGAACTGTGGAACACCCGCGACCACATCGCCCAGCGCCGCGACATCGCGCCGGGCCGGATCCTGCCCGATTCGGCGATCATCGACGCCGCCCAGGCCGACCCGAAGACCGTCGAAGAACTACTGGCGCTGCCCGTGTTCGGCGGGCCCAAACAGCGCCGCAGCGCCAAGATCTGGCTGGATGCGCTGGCCGCCGGCCGGGCCGACCCCGATCCCCCGCATGCGTCCGAACCGCAGAACGGGCCGCCCCCGGCCGTGCGCTGGAGCAGGCGCAAACCCGAGGCGGCCGCGCGCCTCGAGGCCGCGCGCAACGCACTGAGCGAGGTGTCCGAACGCGTGCATGTGCCCACCGAGAACCTGGTGTCACCGGAACTGGTCCGGCGCCTGTGCTGGGACTGGGCGCCGACAACCGACAGCGCCACGGCGGTGGCCACCGTCGAAGCGGTGCTGCGCGACGGCGGCGCACGGACCTGGCAGCGCGAGTTGGCGGTGCCCGCCCTCGCCGCGGCGCTGACCGGCGGCTAGATCAGCGTCGTCACGAATTCGAGGAAGTGCGCCGACACCTGTTCGGGCGCTTCGATCTGCGGCCAGTGACCAATGTCGTCGCCGAGCATCACCACGTCCGCGTTCGGGATGACGTCGCGGTACCGCGCGGCCATATGGGCACCCGAGTTGGGGTCGACGGGGCCGTCGATCAGCCGCATCGGCACGGCGGTCTCCCGCATCGCCCGCACCCACCTGTTGCGGTGCCGGTACCGGTCGTCGAGGAAGCGGCCGACCTTGTGCAGCACCCGCTTTCCGTCGTTGTACTCCAGAATCTGATGGAACTTCGCCATCAGCTCCGAGTCCGGTTTGGTGTGCGGCCCGAACATCTCGGCCAGCGTGGGTTCCAGCAGCCTCCGCGACAACGGGCTGCCCTGCAGCGGACTCATCAAGTCGCCCATGGGAGTTCGCGACATGAGCTTCTGCATCGCACGCGGGGTATACGCCTCGTTGAACAGGCCGCCGTTGAGCCAGGTGATCGAGTCGATGCACCAGTCGCCGTAGCTCTGTTCACCGAAATGCATGCGCGCCAACAGTTCCTGACCCACCGAGTCACCCAGATCGTGGGCCAGGATGTGCGCGTGCTCGACACCGAGGTGCCTCAGCAGCGCCTCGTGCATATCGGCGTGGTCGGCCACCGAATACTCGTACGCGCGCGGCTTGTCGGAGAAACCCATACCGATCATGTCGGGGGCGATCACCGTGAACCGCTGCGTGATCGCCGGCCAGATCAGCGACCAGTCCCACGAATTGAACGGGTAGCCGTGGATCGCCAGCAGATAGGGACCCGAGCCGGCGGGCGGACCGTCGACGCGGTAGAAGATGTCGAAACCCAGGTAGTCGAAGACCTGCCCGGCGGCTTTCCATCCCTCCAGTTCGGCGTCCATGGGCGCACCCTACCCGGCGAACCGGGCGGCCAGGAATGGTGTCGAATCCGCCATCGACGCGAGGACGGTACTGCTGTGATCGTCGTCGGGATACACCTTCAGGACCACCGGTTGACCGTTGGCCACCAGCCGGTCGTGGAAACGCAGCGTCAGATCCGGGGGCACGTCCCGGTCCTGCAGTCCGACACCCAGGAAGATCGGCCGGTCGAAACCGGCATCGGGGATGCCCATGAACTGGTCGACCGCTTCGAGATAGCCGGGGATGCCGGCCAGTGGGCCCGAGAAGAAACCGGGCACCGTCATATCGGCCAGTGCCGCGGCCAGTTCATGGACGCACACCGACTCGGCCCGGTCGGCCGCGGCACGCCCGGCCGGGGTCAGCGCCGAGTCGAGGTTCAGGTCGGGACGGGCCTCGCGCAGCGCGGCCACGATGTAGGCGGCGTAGGCGTTGGCGATCGGATCCAGGTTGGGCGGCACCGTCATCTGCGGGCCGGCCTGGCCCACCATTGCTTCGACGCCGGCCGGTGTCCCGGTGGCGACGACGCCGCGGTAGTCCAGCCCGGACCCGGCGCTGAACTCCGTGGCCCAGCGGGCGGTGGCCACGGCTGCACCCCCGCCCTGCGACTGCCCGACGACCGCCCACCTGGGCGACAGCGGCAAATCCATGTGGTGTGCCGCGATCACCGCGTCGACGATGCCGTGCGCGGTGGTCCGGGCGTTGAGGTAACTCATCAGCCCGGGGGTGCCCAGGCCGACATAGTCGGCGGCGACGACGGCGTAGCCCTGGTCGAGCCAGTGGCTCAAGTACTCGTTGTCGCGTGGACTGCGCGCGTTCGCGGACGGGGTGCAGTCGTCGCCGAGTCCGACGGTGCCGTGCGCCCAGGCGATCACCGGCCAGCCACCCTGTGGCGCTGCGGTTCTCGGTGTGAACACCGCGGCCGTGCCGACGGCGGGCCGGTCGTGCTGATCGATGCTCGCGTAGAGGATGCGATACGCCGCGGACGCGCCGCGCACCGACAGCGCGGGGTCCAGCGGCACCGTCTCGATCAGAGTGCCGGGAGGTCCGATGGGTCCGGCGTAGGCCGTGGCATTCAACCCGGACCAGCTCGGCGGTGTGGCCATCGCCACACCCGCCGTCGCCAGAGCGACCAACAGGCAGATCAGCAGGGCACCAATACGTTTCAGAGGTCCTCCTGATGCCGTCGAACCGATTCGACCGTCAGTCGAGGCGTTCGCTGATCTCGGGCTCGGCCGCCGCAGCGCCCTGCGCGGCAACCCATCCGGTGATCCGCCGCGCCACATTCTGGTCGGTGAGCCCGATCTCGGCGAAGATCTCGCCGCGCGAGGCGTGCGCCAGGAACCGCTGCGGTACGCCGATGTCTCGACAGGGCACATCGATCTCGGCACGCCGCAGCGCCGCCGACACCGCCGACCCGATCCCGCCGGCCACGCCGTTGTCCTCCAGCGTCACCACCAGCTTGTGGGCGGCCGCCAGTTCCACGAGGCCGTCCGAGACGGGCAGCACCCAGCGCGGGTCGACGACCGTCACCCCGATCCCCTGGTTACGCAGCCGCTCGGCGCTGCCCAGCGCCATGCCGGCCAGCGCGCCGACGGCCACCAGCAGTACGTCGTTGCCCAGTCCGTCGGCCGGGGTGGCCAGCACATCGAGGCCGCCGGCCACACGATGCAACGCCGGAATATCCTCGCCCACATCACCTTTGGGGAAACGCAACGCGGTGGGGCCGTCGCCGACGGCGAGCGCCTCGGCCAGTTCCTCACGCAGCCGGGTGGCATCGCGCGGTGCGGCGACCCGCATGTCGGGCACGATGCCCAGCATCGCCAGGTCCCACATCCCGTTATGGCTGGCGCCGTCGGGGCCGGTGACGCCGGCCCGGTCGAGCACGATCGTGACCGGCAGCCTGTGCAGCGCGACGTCCATCATCACCTGGTCGAAGGCCCGGTTGAGGAAGGTCGAGTAGATGGCCACCACCGGGTGCAGTCCACCCATGGCCAGGCCCGCGGCCGAGGTCAGCGCGTGCTGTTCGGCGATGCCGACGTCGAACACGCGATCCGGGAACCGCTTTCCGAATTCGGCCAGACCGGTCGGTCCCGGCATCGCGGCGGTGATCCCGACGACGTCGCGGCGCTTGCCGGCGATGCGGATCAGCTCGTCGGAGAAGACGGTGGTCCAGCCCAGCGCGGCCTCGGAGGTGGCCAGGCCCGTTGCCGGGTCGATGACGCCGCAAGCGTGCATCTGCTCGTCCTCGTCGGCCTCGGCCGGACCGTAACCCATGCCCTTGCGGGTGACCACGTGCACGATCACCGGGGCGTTGAAGTCCCGCGCGCTGCGCAGCGCCGACTCGACGGCGTGCTCGTCGTGGCCGTCGATGGGCCCGACGTACTTCAGGCCCAGGTCGGTGAACATCGCCTGGGGCGACAGGGCATCCTTGAGTCCCGCCTTGACGCTGTGCATGCAGTGGTAGCAGAACTCGCCGACCATCGGAACGCCGCGGACGAGATCCCGGCCCTTCTCCAGCAGCTTCTCGTAGCCCGGCTGCAGGCGCAGGGTGGCCAGGTGGTCGGCCAGCCCGCCGATGGTGGGTGCGTAGCTGCGGCCGTTGTCGTTGACGACGATCACCACGGGACGGTTGGCGGCGGCGATGTTGTTCAGCGCTTCCCAGCACATGCCACCGGTCAGGGCGCCATCGCCGACGACGGCCACCACGTGCCGGTTGCGATGCCCGGTCAGCTCGAACGCCTTGGCCAGACCGTCGGCATAGGACAGCGCCGTCGAGGCGTGGCTGGACTCGACCCAGTCGTGGTCGCTCTCCGCGCGCGACGGATATCCGGACAGACCGCCCTTGCGGCGCAGCGAGTCGAAATCGCCCATCCGCCCCGTCAGCATCTTGTGCACGTAGGCCTGATGGCCGGTGTCGAAGATGATCGGGTCGTGCGGCGAGTCGAACACCCGGTGCAGCGCCAGCGTCAGTTCGACCACACCCAGGTTGGGACCGAGGTGCCCGCCGCTGGCAGCCACCTTGTGGATCAGGAAATCCCTGATCTCGTGAGCCAGATCATCGAGCTGGGATTGGGAAAGGTGCTGCAGATCTGCGGGTCCGCGGATCTGTTCAAGCATCCGACCAGTGTACTCGAGCAACCTGGGTTCAGCCGGATGGCGGCCCGTGCGTCCCGTAGACGTCGGGGATGCCGTCGTTGTCGGTGTCGGCGGTCTCGGCGGCGTGTATCCGCCGGTACGCGGCGTTGCGGCCGAGCAGGACGAGCGCGGCCAACAGCCCCGCGGCCAGCGACCCGAGCAGCACGGCGACCTTGACGTCCTCGCCCTCCGGCGTGCCGTGGCCGAACGCCAATTCGCCGATCAGCAGTGAGACGGTGAAGCCGATCCCCGCCAGCAGCGCGACCCCGAGCACGTCGCGCCAGGCCAGGTCGTCGTCGAGGCGGGCGTGGGTGAACCGGGCCGCCAGATACGTGGTGAGGAACACGCCCACCGGTTTGCCCACCACCAGTCCCGCCAGCACCCCGAGGGTCACGGGATCACCCATCGCGGCCAGCAATCCCGCCCAACCGCTGACGGTCACACCGGCGGCGAAGAAGGCGAACACGGGAACCGCGACGCCGGCCGACAGCGGCCGCATCCGGTGCTCGAAGTGTTCGGCGGCGGCGTGCGGACCCAGCACCGGTACGGCGAAACCCAACAGCACCCCGGCGACCGTCGAATGCACGCCGCTGGCGTGCATGAGCGCCCACGCGACGACGGCCAGTGGAACCAGGACCCACCACATTCGGACCCCGCGCCGCACGGCCAGTCCGAAGACGGCGATCAGCGCCAGCGCGCCGATCAGTGGCAGCGGCGCCAGATGGTCGGTGTAGAACACCGCGATCACGATGATCGCAAGGAGGTCGTCGACCACCGCGAGGGTGAGCAGGAAGGTCCGCAGCGCCGCCGGCAGGTGGGTGGAGATGACCGCGAGCACCGCCAGCGCGAACGCGATGTCGGTGGCCGTCGGGACCGCCCATCCGTCCAACGTGTCCGGGGAACCGGCCGCCAGGTTGACCGCGACGTAGACCGCCGCGGGAACGACCATGCCGCCGACCGCGGCCAGGATCGGCAGCGCCGCGCGGGCGGGGTCGCGCAGATCCCCGGCAACGAACTCGCGCTTGAGCTCCAGCCCGACCACGAAGAAGAAGATGGCCAGCAGACCGTCGGCCACCCATGCCGACACCGACAGGTCCAGGTGCAGCGCACGCGGACCGATCACGGTCTCCGAGACCCGGTGGTAGGCAGCCGAATACGGGGAGTTGGCCCACAGCAGGGCCGCACCCGCCGCGATCAGCAGCAGGATGCCGCCCACCGTCTCCTTGCGCAGGATGTCGGTGACGCGGCGGGTCTCCGGCCAGGATTCCCGGGTGAGCAGGCGCCCACCGAAGATCGGTCGTGCCATCGATCGAACCTAACAGGGCTGCGGTCAGCGGGTGAGCAGGGCGATGCACTCGACGTGGTGCGTCAGCGGGAAGGCGTCGAACACCCGCAGGCGCTCCACCGTGTAGCCCTGCCCGAGGTAGAGCCCGATGTCCCGCGCGAAGGACGCTGCCTCACAACCGATGTGGATCACCCGCGGCACGCCGGCCGCCGCCACCTGCTCGACAACCTCGCGGCCGGCGCCCGCGCGCGGCGGGTCCAGCACGGCGACCTCTATTTTCGCGGCTGCACCGGTCAGCGCCGACAGCGCCTTGCGGACCGAGTCGGTGACGAAACGCACCTGCGGCAGATCGGCCAGTGCCGCCCGGCCCGCCCTGGCGCCGGACCGTGAGGTGTCCACGCTGACCACCTGCCCGGCGGGTCCGGCGCGCTCGGCCAGGGCCGCCGCGAACAGCCCGGCTCCGCCGTAGAGATCCCAAGCGGTTGCGCCGGGTTCGATTGCGGCCCAGTCGGTCACGAGTTGGCTGTAGACACCGGCGGCGTCGCGGTGCGACTGCCAGAACGCGGTCACCGGAAGCGTCCAGCGTCGATCCCCGACCCGCTGCACCGCGGCGTACTCGCCGGCCAGCACCCGCGGCCGGCGCTCCCCGCCGCTGGCCACGACATGCCGCGCACCATCGTCGTCGAGCACCACGTGCAGCTGGTCTCCCACCCGCGCGCCGTCGACGGGCAGATCATCGAGCATGCCGGCGGGCAGCTGGGCGCAACGCAGGTCGGTCACCAGTTCAGCGCTGTGGTAGCGGTGGAAGCCGGGCCGGCCGTCGGCACCGACCTCGAGACGCACCCGGGTCCGCCAGCCGGTTGCCCCGCCGGGGCCGACGGGCTCGGCCGCGCCGGTCCAGGCGAACCCGCCGAGGCGCTGCAGCTGATTGGCCACCACCTCGCCCTTGATCGTGCGCAACGCGACGGGATCCGCGAACGCCATGTCGCAGCAGCCCGCACCGTCGACGCCGGCGATCGGGCACAGCGATTCGATGCGCTCGGACGCGGGTTCCAGGATCTCCACCGCTACGGCGTGCCAATAGGATCCGCGTTGATCGACGACCCGGGCCCGCACCGCCTCGCCCGGCAGCGCGTAGCGCACGAACACCACTCGGCCGTCGTCCCCGCGCGCCACGCAGCTGCCGCCGTTGGCGGGCGCACCGGCGGTCAGTGTCAGCAGACTCAATCCAGGATTCCCCGTCTGGCATCGCCCGGTGCCGACTGGGGCTGCAACGTCTTCAGTCGCTCGGACGAATTCAATTGCCACGGAACGGAAGTCACCATGACGTTGGGCTCGAACAGCAGCCGGCCCTTGAGCCGCAGTGCGCTCTGATTGTGCAGGATGCCCTCCCACCAGTGCCCCACCACGTATTCGGGGATGAACACCGTCACCACCGTGCGCGGTGAGTCCTTGGTGATGCGCTTGACGTAATCCAGTACGGGGCGGGTGATTTCGCGGTACGGCGAGGCGACCACCTTGAGCGGCACACTGATGTCGCTCTCCTGCCATCTGTGCACCAGTTGTTTGGTCTCACCGTCGTCGACGCTGACCGTGATGGCCTCCAGGACGTCGGGCCGGGTGGCCCGCGCGTAGGCCAGCGCCCGCAGCGTCGGCAGGTGCAGCTTGGACACCAGCACCACGGCGTGGTTGCGGCTGGGCAGCACGATGTCGTCGACCTCGGACTCCTGGTTCGCCAACTCCCGGCTCACGGCGGCGTAGTGCCGGTGGATGAGCTTCATGATGACGAACAGTGCGGTCATCGCCACGATCGCGATCCACGCCCCGGCGAGGAACTTGGTGACCAGCACCACCAGCAGAACCGTTCCCGTGCAGAGGAATCCGATGGTATTGACCACCCGCGAGCGAATCATCTGTCGGCGCACCGCCGGGTCGGTCTCGGTCTTCAGGTGGCGGGTCCAGTGCCGCACCATGCCGATCTGGCTGAGCGTGAACGACACGAACACCCCGACGATGTACAGCTGGATCAGCGCGGTGACCTCGGCCTTGAACGCGACCACGAACGCGATGGCGGCGAACGCCAGGAACAGGATGCCGTTGGAGAACGCCAGCCGGTCACCGCGGGTGTGCAGCTGCCGGGGCAGATAGCTGTCCTGGGCCAGGATCGACCCCAGCACCGGGAAACCGTTGAACGCGGTGTTGGCGGCCAGCACCAGGATCAGCGCGGTGACGACGGTGATCAAGATGAATCCGAGATGGAAGCTGCCGAACACGGCCTGCGCCAGCTGGGCCACCAGCGTCTTCTGGTGATAGCCGGCCGGCGCACCCTCCAGCTGGGTCGCGGGGTCGTCGACGATCTGCACACCGAGTTTCTCGGCCAGCACGATGATGCCCATCAGCAGCGCCACCGCAATGGAGCCCAGCATCAGCAGCGTCGTCGCGGCGTTCTTGGACTTCGGCTTTTGGAAGGCCGGGACGCCGTTGCTGATCGCCTCCACGCCGGTCAGCGCCGCGCAGCCCGACGAGAACGACCGGGCGACCAGGAAGACCAACGCGAAGCCGAGCACGTCGCCGTGCTCGGCGTGCATCGTGAAGCCGGCCGACTCCGCGCGGATCGGATCGCCCAGCACGTAGATCCGGAACATCCCGTAGCCAAGCATGATGAACATGCCGACGATGAAGGCGTAGGTCGGGATGGCGAACGCGGTGCCCGATTCGCGGATACCACGCAGGTTCATCGACATCAGCAGCAGGATCGCCACCACCGCGAACCACATCTTGTGCTGCGCGATGTACGGTACCGCCGAACCGATGTTGGACATCGCGGAAGCCATCGAAACCGCAACGGTCAGAACGTAATCCACCATCAGCGCACTGGCCACCGTCAACCCGGCCGTCGGCCCCAGGTTGGTGGTCACCACTTCGTAGTCACCGCCGCCGGACGGGTAGGCGTGCACGTTCTGCCGGTAGCTGGCCACCACCACCAGCATCACGAAGGCGACCGCCAGCCCGATCCACGGCGTCAGTGCGTAGGCCGACAGCCCCGCCACCGAGAGCACCAGGAAGATCTCCTCGGGCGCGTAGGCCACCGAGGACATCGCATCGGAGGCGAACACGGGCAGGGCGATGCGCTTGGGCAGCAACGTGTGGCCCAATTTGTCGCTGCGGAACGGCTGTCCCAGAACAAGGCGTCGAGCGGCCGTCGATAATTTGGACACGAGGACCAAGGGTATGCCTAAGCCATCACGCCTGTAGCGTTCCGCGTACGGTCTTCATACGAGCGAGCGGCCGAGCCGAAAGGACACCTGGTGCGCGTAGTGGTGATGGGGTGCGGTCGGGTCGGCGCGTCGCTGGCCGGCGCCCTGGACCGGATCGGCCATGAGGTCGCCGTCATCGACCGTGACAGCAGCGCATTCCAGCGCCTGAGCCCCGATTTCACCGGCGAGCGGGTGCTGGGCATGGGCTTCGATCGCGACGTGCTCCTGCGGGCCGGCATCGAGGGCGCGGGCGCGTTCGCGGCGGTTTCCTCGGGCGACAATTCCAACATCATCTCGGCCCGGGTGGCGCGCGAGACGTTCGGCGTACAACGCGTGGTGGCGCGCATCTACGACGCCGGCCGCGCACAGGTCTACGAACGGCTGGGCATCCCCACCGTGGCCACCGTGCCGTGGACCACCGACCGTCTGCTCAACGCCCTCGTGCAGGAATCCGAGACCGCCAAATGGCGGGATCCGACCGGGAATGTCGCAGTCGCCGAGGTGGTGCTGCACGACGACTGGTTCGGCCACCGCGTCACCGACCTCGAGACGACCACCGGGGCGCGGGTCGCGTTCCTGATCCGGTTCGGCGCGGGGGTGCTGCCCGAGGCCAAGACCGTCATCCAGGCCAGCGATCAGGTGTACATCGCCGCGGTGTCCGGGCACGTCGCCGAGGCGGTGGCGATCGCCGCGATGCCGCCCCCGGCGGACCTCGGCGAGGAGGCCCACTGATGCCCATCGTTTTCTCCGCGAGCGTCCGTGTTCGTACGCGACACGCCGGGCTCCCGTGTACAAAGCCGGACACTCGGGCCGTAGGAGTGCGCTCATGAAGGTCGCCATCGCCGGAGCCGGAGCGGTCGGGCGATCCATCGCCCGCGAACTGATCGAGAGCGACCACGACGTGTCGCTCATCGAACGCAACGCCGATCACATCGACGTCGACGCCATCCCCGGCGCGCACTGGCGCCTGGGCGACGCGTGCGAACTCAGCCTGCTCGAGTCGGTCAAACTCGAGGAGTTCGACGTGGTCATCGCCGCCACGGGCGACGACAAGGCCAACGTGGTGCTGTCGCTGCTGGCCAAGACCGAGTTCGCCGTGTCGCGGGTGGTGGCCCGGGTCAACGACCCGCGCAACGAGTGGCTGTTCGACGAATCCTGGGGCGTCGACGTCGCGGTGTCGACACCGCGCATGCTGGCCTCGCTGGTCGAGGAGGCGGTGTCGATCGGCGACCTCGTGCGCATCATGGAGTTCCGCAAGGGTGCGGCCAACCTGGTGGAGATCACGCTGCCCGACGACACCCCCTGGGGTGGGCGCCCTGTCCGCAAGCTCGAATTGCCCAGGGACGCAGCGCTGGTGACCATCCTGCGCGGCAACCGGGTGATCGTGCCCGAGCCCGACGAGCCCCTCGAGGGCGGCGATGAACTGCTGCTCGTCGCCGCTGCGGAGGTCGAGGACGAATTGCGGGCGATCCTGCTGCCGACGGTCTAGTCCGGAAAGGCGGCGTGCACGGCGCGCTGCGCCGACTTGATCGCGAAATACGTTGCCAGTGCTGCCACTCCGGTCAGCGGCCAGCCCATCGCGATGCGGGCGGCGGCCAGCCAGCCCGTCCGGTCCATGTCATACAACTGGTGCTGGACCAGGAACCGCGCGGCGAACACGACCACCCAGGTGAAGGTCGCCACGTCGAAGGCCGTGACGGCGCGGCGGACCGATCGCCAGCGGTAGCCGTGTCCGTTGACCCAGCTCCAGACGTAGCCGACGACCGGCCGGCGGATCAGGATCGACAGCCCGAACACCGCCGCCCAGAACAGCGACATCCAGATCCCCAGCAGGAAATAGCCCTTGGCCGCCCCGACGTACCAGGCGATCAGCGCGCAGAAGCCGACGCCGATGAAGCCCGATACGGCGGGCTGGACGGACTCATGCCGGACCAGCCGCCAGGCCAGGATCAGCGCGGCGACGATCAGCGCGGTGATGATCGCCGGCAGCAGACCGAACATGGACGAAACGGGAACGAACACCACCACGGGCAGTGACGAGTAGATCAGTCCGGCGACGCCGCCCATCTGAGCCAGCAGGGCCTGCCCGCCGGTTTGGTCGTCCGCCAAGATCAGCGCTGAATTTCGTAGTGCGGGTTGTAGATCGCCTTGGCGCCGTTCTCCAGCTTGCCCAGCCGGCCGCGCACCCGCAGCGTGCGTCCGGACTCGATGCCGGGGATCCGGCGCTGACCCAGCCAGACGAGCATCACCGCGTCGGTGCCGTCGAACAACTCGGCGCGCACGCCGCCCGCACACCCCTTGGCGTTGGCCTCCACGCTGCGCAGCGTGCCGACCATCGTGACCTCCTGGCCGCGCTCGCAGTCGATGGCCCGGTGGGCGCCGGTACAGGCGGCCTTGTCGGTCAGCTCCTCGACATCACGCTGTTCAGGATCCTCCGTCAGGCGACGGGTGAGCCGGCGCAGATAACCTTCGGCCGTGGCCATGGCTTCTCCTGAAAAACTCAACGGATCCCGGGTTAGCGGATCACCGCTTTCCGCGATGACGTTAGCCACGGTAGACCCGTTCGTTCCGGAATGCACATGCGGTGCACGATCGTCCTATGAGTGTTGAACTTCGCGGGGTGCCGACCGTTCTGCTGCCGGGCACCGGCTCCGATGACGACTACGTCTACCGGGCGTTCGCGCCGGCGTTGCACTCCGTCGGCGCGGTGGTGATCCCGCACACACCGCAGCCGGCCGGACTGATCGCCGGTTATCACCGGGCGCTCGACGACGCGTCCCGCGACGGCCCGATCGCCATCGCCGGCGTGTCATTGGGAGCCGCCGTGGCCGTCGCCTGGGCGATCGCGCATCCGTCGCGCACGGTGGCCGTGCTGGCCGCGCTGCCGGCCTGGACGGGGAAACCCGACGCCGCCCCGGCGGCGCTGGCCGCGCTCCACACGGCCGGCGAATTGCGGCGCGACGGCCTGGTGGCCACCACGACGCGGATGCGCGAATCCAGCCCGCCCTGGCTGGCCGACGAGCTGACCCGGTCATGGCTGGGTCAGTGGCCGGATCTGCCGGACGCCATGACGGAGGCGGCGGGGTTCGTCGCACCGACCACCGCGGAGCTGTCCGCCATGACCACACCGATGGGGGTCGTATCGGCTTCCGACGACCCGGTGCATCCGCTGGAGGTAGGGGTCGAGTGGGTGGCCGCGGCCCCGAATGCATCGCTGCGGACGGTCACGCTCGACGACATCGGCGCGGACGCCGGCGCGCTGGGTGCGGCCTGCCTGGCCGCCCTGGCCGACGTGTGACGGCGCGGGCCTCGGTCAGCCCCCGGTCACACCGCGGAACTGCTGCATGGCCGAACCCTGGCTGCGCCGTGCGACCGGTTCCGAAGCGGGTTCGGTCGGCACCGGCGGAACCGGCGGACCGGCCGGCGCAGCGGTGGGTGGCTGGCCCTGCTGCGCCTGGGCGGCGGCTTGTGCGGCGGCGGCCCGCAACTGCTCGAGCATGGGCTCGGGCAACTGCACCGGCAGCGGCGTACGCACCGGAAGTGGCGTGCTGTCGCGCCGAACGACGGTGTCCACCAACGTCTTCCGCGCTTCGGCGGCCAGCGCGTTGAACGTCTCCCGCGGACCGTTGACCACGCACCTGATCATCCAGCGGTAGCCGTCGACGCCGATGAACCGCACCGCACCCTCGCTCAGGCCGACGACCTCACGGCCCCACGGTCCGGTTTCGATCGAGACGTTGGGCGTGTCCTTGCGCAACGCCTCCGCGAGCTCGGACGCCACCTCCCGCCACAGCCCGGCGCTCTTGGGCGCCGCGTAGGCGGCCACCGTGAACCGGCCGTTGGGGGTGATCACCCACACCGCACTGGGTGCGCCCGTCTCGTTCAGCTCGACCTGCACCTGGCCGGCGTCGGGCATCGGGATGAGCACCGATCCCAGATCCAGCCGCCCGACGGCCGCGGTTTCCGGGTCGTCGAAGTCCTCGAGGTCGAAGGGGCCCTCGAGCTCCCCGCCGGCGGCGGGCTCGTCGCCCTGGACGTCCCCGCGGCCGACCGGAACGACGGCGTCCGTGCCGTCGGCCTCGTTGTCCTGCTTCGAATGTTTCTGCTTACCGAACGCCATCAGAGACTCGCATGTCCTCCCGATGAGCCGTGGCCTCCGTCGCCACGGGTCGTGCCGCCCAGCCCGGCCTCGTCGAAGGATTGCACCTCGACAAGTTCCGGAAGTTCGACACGCTGAACCAATAATTGCGCGATCCGATCCCCCCGGCTGATCCGGATGGGCTGGGTCGGATCGAGATTGATCAACGACACCTTGATCTCGCCGCGATAGCCGGCATCGATGGTGCCGGGACTGTTCACGATCGAAAGTCCCACGCGCGCCGCGAGTCCCGACCGCGGGTGCACCAGGCCCACCATTCCCTCGGGAATCGCCACCGCGAGTCCCGTCGGCACCAGCTCCCGGTGACCCGGGCCCAGTTCGACGTCGACGGCACTGAACAGATCGACACCGGCGTCGCCCGGATGGGCGCGCGCCGGCAACGGCAGCTCCTGGTCGAGGCGGACGACCGCGAGACGGGTGGACACGAGGCCACAGACTACCCTTGGCCGCGTGCCTGGTTCGCGTGTCGCCCCGCAGACCGTGCGGTACCGCGAGCGGCTGTGGGTGCCGTGGTGGTGGTGGCCGGCCGGATTCGGCGTGGCAGCGTTGATCGCCGCCGAAGTGAACATGGGTGTGCGCACGCTGCCCGACTGGCTGCCCTACGCCATCCTGTTCGCGGTCGCCACCGGCGTGTTGCTCTGGCTGGGCCGCTCGGAGGTGCGCGTCACCATCGGCGCCGACGACACCGAGTTGTGGGCCGGGCAGGCGCACCTGCCCGCCTCGGTGATCACCCGGTCCGCCTCGGTGCCCGCATCGGCGAAATCAGCGGCGTTGGGCCGTCAGCTCGACCCGGCGGCTTTCGTGGCGCACCGCGCCTGGGTGGGGCCGCTGGTGTTGGTGGTGCTCGACGATCCCGATGACCCGACGCCGTACTGGCTGCTCAGCACCCGACATCCGGACCGGGTGCTCTCCGCGCTGCGGAGCTGACCCAGCTCCTCCGCGCCTCGTACCTCGGCGCTGCGTCGACTCGACTCAGCCCGAATCGTCTCGCTCCTCCGCGCCTCGTACCTCGGCGCTGCGTCGACTCGACTCAGGCCGCGCAGTCGGTGCAGATCATCACGCCGTTCTTCTCGGTGGCGAGTCTGCTGCGGTGTTGGACCAGGAAACAGCTCGAACAGGTGAACTCGTCGGCCTGCTTGGGGACCACCCGCACGGAAAGCTCTTCACCGGACAGATCAGCACCGGGTAGTTCGAAGTTCTCGGCGGATTCGGACTCGTCGACATCGACGACGGCGGACTGCGCTTCGTTGCGGCGGGCCTTCAGTTCTTCGAGTGAATCCTCGGAAACATCGTCGGTCTCGGAGCGCCGTGGGGCGTCATAGTCGGTAGCCATCTCGTCTTCCCCTCTGGAATCCCCGCGCGCAAGTCCTTGCGACAGAGCTTTGTACCAGTGCCGAACGTCATCACCAAACGATTCGTGCCCGGAACCTGCGGTCTTCAAGTGTGATTTACGTCACATATGGAGACATTTCGCAATCCCCCAGTTCAGGACGGGTGCTCTAGAGTGCAGGCGTGGTTGCGCACATCACAGAAGGCACGGCCTTCGACAAGCGGGGATTGCCGTTCCGGCGGCGGAACATCTGGCCGGGCGTCATTGCTGCGGTGGCACTCACCGTCGTCACAGGGATCATCTGGCTGATCGCCCTGACCCGGCCGGCCGAGGTCCATCAGGCCGCGGTGTGCAACGAGCCGCCGCCTGCCGCCGACGCCAACGCCCCAACCCTGGGCAAGCAGGTGTCGCCCACCACCATGGCCTCGGTGACCCCCGCCAAACTCGCCTCCACCAAGATCCGCGTCCTCAACGCCAGCGGTCATGGCGGCCAGGCCGCCGAGGTCTCCTCGGCGCTCCGCGATCTCGGCTTCGCTCAGCCGACAGCGGCCAACGACCCCGTCTACAACAACACCAAGCTGAGCTGCCAGGGACAGATCCGCTTCGGCGACAACGGCAAGGCCGCCGCGGCCGCGCTTTGGCTGGTCGCCCCGTGTACCGAACTGTTCTCCGACGGGCGCGACGACGATTCCGTCGACCTGGCCGTGGGCACCGACTTCACCACGCTCACCCACAACGACGACATCGACGCGGTACTGGCCGGCCTGCGGCCCGACGCCACCGAGCCCGCCGACCCCGCGCTGATCGCGAAGATCCACGGGGCCAGCTGCTAGCTGCCGGCCACTCCCGGCAGCGGCCCCAGGGCGCCGCAGCGCGCCAGCGCCGCGCACAGCGCGTCGGCGACCCCCGGCGCGGCGGCCAGCGTCAGACCGAGCGGTTCACCGGGCGCGGGCAGCCGGACCACCGCACCCGCCTCGGCCGCGATCAGCGCGCCGGCGGCCCAGTCCCACACGTTGAGTCCGTGCTCGTAGTGCGCATCCAGGCGGCCCGCGGCCACCATGCACAGATCCAGCGCCGCCGAGCCCAGCCGCCGCACGTCGCGCACCTGCGGCAGCAGCTGCGCCAGCAGCCGGCCCTGGGCCGTGCGGCGGGCGGGCGCATACCCGAATCCGGTGCCCAGCAATGTCATTCCCAGATCGGTCGCCCCGGTGCAGGACAGTCGCCGGCGGCCCGCGGGGCCCCGGACGTGGGCACCGCCGCCCAGTGCGGCCGAGTAGATCTCACCGGTGCTCACGTCGGCGACCGCGCCGGCCAGCGACACCCCGTCGACCTGAGCGGCCACCGACACCGCGAAGACCGGGATCCCGTACACGAAGTTGACGGTGCCGTCGACCGGGTCGACCACCCAGGTGACGGTTCCGGCGCCGATGGCGCCCGGGCCACCGCGCTCCTCCCCCAGCACCACGTCGCCGGGCCGCAGTTCGGCGACCCGGCGGCGCAGCAGTTCCTCGGTCTCGGTGTCGACCACGGTGACCGGGTCCGTCGGGGTGCTCTTGGCGGATACCGCACCGCTCACCCCGGGACCGTCGGGCGACTCCGCCCCGAACACCTCCCGGCGGCGGGTCGCCACATAGCCGGCCGCCTCGGCGGCCAGCTGTTCGGCAGTGATGCGCAGGGTCTCCGGTTGTCCGGTGGGGGCGGTCACCGCACCATCGCACCACAGATCGGCGCCCGAATCGCCCGGCAGCCCACCAAGATTGCGGCCACGCACTAGGGTTTTGTCGCACTCAGGTTTCAGTCGCTGACCACCCGCCCCGCCGAGGAGCCACCATGACCGAATCCAGCCCGATGAACCGCAGCTTCGGGATCGACGTCGGCGGCAGCGGCGTCAAGGGCGGCATCGTGGATCTGGACACCGGCCAGCTGATCGGCGACCGGTTCAAGCTGCCCACCCCCCAGCCCTCGACCCCCGACGCGGTCGCCGCGACGATCGCCAAGGTGGTCGAGCACTTCGACTGGACCGGCCCGCTGGGCGTGACCTACCCCGGCGTCATCACCCACGGCGTCGTCCGGACCGCCGCCAACGTCGACAAGACCTGGATCGGGACCGACGTCAACGCCGTCTACAGCCGAGCGCTGGGGGGCCGTCCGGTGACGGTCCTCAACGACGCCGACGCCGCCGGCCTGGCCGAGCAGCGGTTCGGCGCCGGCAAGGACGTCGACGGTGTGATCGCGCTGCTGACCTTCGGAACCGGCATCGGCTCGGCGGTCATCCACCACGGATTGCTGCTGCCCAACACCGAATTCGGCCATATCGAGGTCGGCGGCAAGGAAGCCGAACACCGCGCCGCGTCCTCGGTCAAGGAGAACAAGGACTGGAGCTACGAGCGCTGGACCCGGGAGGTCACCAAGGTGCTGGTAGCGGTGGAGAACGCGATCTGGCCGGATCTCATCATCGTCGGCGGCGGCATCAGCCGGAAGGCCGACAAGTGGGTCCCGCTGTTGAAGAACCGCACACCGGTGGTCGCCGCGGCCCTGCAGAACTCGGCGGGCATCGTCGGTGCGGCGATGGCCGCCGTGGACGCCGGCCACTGAGCCGACCGGATTCCCGCGCCGAATCGACCAGCTTGGCGCGGAGCGGGCTGTTTCTGTCGTTACAATGGTCGAGGCGGCCGCAACACGGATAGCGGCGAAGCTCCCCGCAGAGATCACCCGCCGACAGTCCACATAGCCGACCCTGTGGTGGCGCGCGCCCATGCCCACTGCAGCCCCGCAGACCGAAAGGGTGTACGTGGCAGCCACGAAGGCAAGCCCGGCGACCGAAGAGCCGGTGAAGCGCACCGCCACCAGAGCAACCCCCGCCAAGCGGGCCAGTGCAGAACCGAAGGCAGCGGCCAAGGCCCCGGCCGCGCCGGCCAAGCGCGCCACCAAGGCCGCCGCCGCAACCGCTGGCAAGGCCCCGGCCAAGGCCCCCGCGAAGCGCGCCACCAAGGCAGCCGCCAAGGCCCCGGCCAAGGACGGCGCCGCACCCCGGACACGTGCGAAGAAGGCCACCGCCGCCGATGGCGCCGCCGAAGGTGTCGTCGAGGAAGATCTCGACAACGACGTCGAGGATCTGGACTCCGAGCCCACCGAGCTCGAGGACGATGCCGATCTCGACGTCGAGGACGATCTGGAAGACCTCGAGGACGACGCCGAGGAGGCCGGCGCCGGATCCGACGACGAGGAATCCGACGATGCGGGCGATTCCGACGAGGCCCCCGAGGCCGGCGCGGCCGCCAATGGCAAGCCGGCCGGCGCGGCAGCCGGCGACGAGGAGGAGATCGCCGAGCCGTCCGAGAAGGACAAGGCCTCGGGCGATTTCGTCTGGGACGAGGAAGAATCCGAGGCGCTGCGCCAAGCCCGCAAGGACGCCGAGCTGACGGCCTCGGCCGACTCGGTACGCGCCTACCTCAAGCAGATCGGCAAGGTGGCGCTCCTCAACGCCGAGGAGGAGGTCGAGCTCGCCAAACGCATCGAGGCCGGCCTGTACGCCACCCAGCTGATGGGCGAACTCACGGAGAAGGGCGAGAAGCTGCCCGCCGCCCAGCGCCGGGACATGATGTGGATCTGCCGCGACGGCGACCGCGCCAAGAACCACCTGCTCGAGGCCAACCTGCGCCTGGTGGTGTCCCTGGCCAAGCGCTACACCGGCCGCGGCATGGCGTTCCTGGACCTGATCCAGGAGGGCAATCTCGGCCTGATCCGCGCCGTCGAGAAGTTCGACTACACCAAGGGCTACAAGTTCTCCACGTATGCGACCTGGTGGATCCGCCAGGCCATCACCCGCGCGATGGCCGACCAGGCCCGCACCATCCGCATCCCGGTGCACATGGTCGAGGTCATCAACAAGCTCGGCCGCATCCAGCGCGAGCTGCTCCAGGACCTGGGTCGCGAGCCCACGCCCGAAGAGCTGGCCAAGGAAATGGACATCACGCCGGAGAAGGTGCTGGAGATCCAGCAGTACGCGCGTGAGCCGATCTCACTGGACCAGACCATCGGCGACGAGGGCGACAGCCAGCTCGGCGATTTCATCGAGGACAGCGAAGCCGTGGTGGCCGTCGACGCCGTCAGCTTCACGCTCCTGCAGGACCAGCTCCAGTCGGTGCTCGAGACGCTGTCCGAACGTGAGGCGGGTGTGGTCCGGCTGCGGTTCGGTCTGACCGACGGTCAGCCGCGCACCCTGGACGAGATCGGCCAGGTCTACGGGGTCACCCGTGAACGGATCCGCCAGATCGAGTCGAAGACGATGTCGAAGCTGCGGCACCCCAGCCGGTCGCAGGTCCTGCGCGACTACCTCGATTAGCGGCGCCGACGTGGCCAAGACACCACCGCCGGCGCTCATCGCCGCCGTCAACGCGTTCCGGGCCGGGCTCGACCGGCTGCACAAGGCGACCGTTCCCAACAGCGTCGCGGCCATGGAGTTGGGATTCGGCGCGTGGCTGACCCAGGCGCTGAACGCCGCCGTGCGGCTGGGCATCCCCGATGAACTCGCGAACGGTCCGCTGACCGCGGACGAGGTGGCGCGCCGGGTGGGCGCGGATCCGGATGCCACCTACCGGCTGATGCGCGCACTCGCCAGTCGCTCGGTGTTCAAACTGCGCCGCGACGGCCGATTCGCACTGACCCGGATCGGCCGTGCCCTGGTCTCCGGCGAGGCGACCAGCATGGCGCCGATGATCGCGTTCATCGGCAGCCGGCCGCACTGGGAGCACTGGGGCGATCTGGAGCACTCGGTGCGCACCGGCCAGACGGCGGTGTCGCGGGTGCGCGGGATGGAGTTCTTCGACTATCTGGACACCGAACCCGACTTCGCCCGGGTGTTCAACGACGCGATGACCGGAACGTCCACCGTCGCGATCGAAAATGCCGTTCCCGCATACGATTTCAGTAACTTTCGCCGGATCGTCGACGTTGGTGGCGGACATGGCGCGCTGCTGTCGGCGGTGCTGCGGGCCGCGCCCGCCGCCCGCGGAGTGCTGTTCGACCTGCCGTCGGTCGTGGCCGACGCCTCCGACACCGACGGTCCGCTGACGGTCGCCGGTGTCGCGCAGCGATGCGATGTCGAGGGCGGGTCGTTCTTCGAGTCGGTGCCCGCCGACGGCGACGCGTACCTGCTCAAGACGATCATCCACGACTGGGACGACGAACGCGCCCTCGAGATCCTGCGGAAGATCCGCGGCGCCATCGCCCCCGGCGGCAAGGTGCTGCTGTTCGAGATGGTGCTGCCCGAGGGCGCGCCCGGCCACCTGGGTCTGCTGCTGGATCTGGAGATGCTGGTGTCCGCCGGCGGCAAGGAGCGCACCCAGCGCGAGTACGCCGACCTGCTGGCGCGCGCGGGCTTCCGGCTCAACCGGGTGCTGCCCACCCCGACCCCGCTGGCGATCATCGAGGCAGTCCCGGCCTGACATTCCCCGATAGGGCAAGCTGAGCGGCGTGAACGTCGACGCGCTGCTGCAGACGATCCCGCCGGTTGCGGTGTATCTGGTCGTCGGGCTGGTGATCGGGCTGGAAAGCCTCGGCATCCCGCTGCCCGGCGAGATCGCGTTGGTGAGCGCCGCGCTGCTGGCATCGCGTCACACGCTCGACATCAGCCCGGTCGCGGTGGGTGCGGCCGCGACGGTGGGCGCGATCGTCGGCGACACCATCGGATATTCGATCGGCCATCGCTACGGGCTGGGATTGTTCGAACGTCTCGGACGCCGGTTCCCGAAACACTTCGGGCCCGGGCACGTCGCGCTGGCCAAGCAGCTGTTCGCCCGCTGGGGCGGGTGGGCGGTGTTCTTCGGCCGCTTCGTCGCGCTGCTGCGGATCCTGGCGGGGCCGCTGGCCGGCGCGCTGAAGATGCCCTATCCGAGGTTCCTGGTCGCCAACGCCTCCGGCGCGGTGCTGTGGGCCGGCGGCACCACGGCCGTCGTGTACTACCTGGGCCTGGCCGCCGAACGCTGGCTGGCGCGGTTCTCCTGGGTCGCCCTCGTGGTGGCCGTGCTGGTCGGCGTCGCGGGGACGTTGCTGCTGCGCGAACGCACGCGAAACCTGATCGCGGAGCTCGAGGCCGAGCACGACTGGGACTCACTGCGGCGGCAGCACCACGAATGACCGTGCGGAGGGTCTCGTCGGGTTCGGAGTACGAAGACATTGTCGGCTATTCACGGGCGGTGCGTCAGGGACCTTTCGTCGCGGTGGCCGGCACCACCGCACCAGGCCCCGACGTAGCGGCCCAGACCCGAGAGGTGTTGCGGCGCATCGGATCAGCACTGCAGGAGGTCGGGGCGGAGCTGTCCGACGTGGTTCGCACCCGCATCTTCGTGACCGACATCGGCCAGTGGGCGGCGGTCGGATCGGCACACCGCGAGGTGTTCGGCGACATTCGTCCCGCGGCGACCATGGTCCAGGTGGCGGCGTTGATCTCCCCCGATCTGCTGGTCGAGATCGAGGCCGATGCCTATGTCGCCGACAGCGGCGAGAAGGTCCCGTCGGGCCCCGAAACGTAGTCTGTGACAGCAATCACAGCGGCCGTCGGCAGCGGTCCGTAGAGATGTGGGAAGAGCATCCCGGACGGGTGCGTGGGCACGCCGGGCTCCCAGCGCAGCGGCGCATTCAGCGCATCGGGATTCAGGTACAGCAGTACCAGATCCCGTCGGCCGGCAAACAGCCGGTTGGCCGGCAGGTGTACCTGCTCAACGGTCGAAAGATGAACGAAACCGACGTCGGACAGTGATGCCGGACGGTGCTCCCCAGCAGACGAGGCGGCCTGCCATTCGGCACGGCCGCACAGGTGCACCAGCGTGGGTGGAGAAGCTCCCATAGGACCAGCGTGCCCGAT
>Ga0116193_1000416_pt1 | contig 40975 bp, 41 predicted proteins | sample AD_UKC115_MetaG_FD_89892 | JGI IMG/M metagenome (GOLD analysis project Ga0116193, IMG submission 89892) | Active sludge microbial communities of municipal wastewater-treating anaerobic digesters from Hong Kong - AD_UKC115_MetaG | ecosystem: Engineered > Bioreactor > Anaerobic > Digestate... | reverse complement strand
CCGGCTTTGGAATCCTCCTGCAGCAGAACTTGTCACGCCTGTTTTCAATCTTGTCGGTGGTCGACTTTCCTTAATCCCCACTAAAATACTCTGCGTCGCTTCCATGCTTCACCTCCTTTCATCTTCACATTATTTATAAATGCAGGTCAGGGTTCTTAGGGTTCTTTAGAGATGACCAGCATTTTCCGGGTGATAATGGTGGCTTTATTTCTATCCATCTTTTGCAGAATTTCTCCTACCAGGTCGTCTTCCATTTCATTTAGAATGCCAATGATATCCTCATCCGGCAAACGGGAGAGAATGTCGGCAGCATCGCCACTCTTCATTTCGGTAAAATAAGCAGCCACATCCCGGTAGGCCGTCTGCTGCCCGGTTTGTTCGATTTTAAGCTCCAACAACTCCTGGTTAAGCAGAGCAACCTGCTCTCTCATTTTATCGTTATCTGTCTGGCTGGCCTTGAGTTGTTTTTCCAATCCGTCGAGGCGCTGCTTAAGAGATTTAATCTCTTTTTCCTTTTCAGCCAGGACTTCACTTTCCCGATTTTCATTCGCCGGGTTATTTTCTTCCGGCTCGGGGCTGGCGACAAAATGGGTTCCCACTACCGGAAGAGCGGTTAGGAAAGCCGGTGGTTTAATGAAATGAAGCCTGACCAGGCCAAACAGGATGGCCAATACTATCAGGATTGAAAATACGCTTATCAGTACTATCTTAAGAATACGCATATTTCACCTCTGTCCTAGCCGGGTAGTTTTTTTCTGTAGTGGGCACTGGTAGCCAGTTCATCGATGACTTTCTGTTCGGCCAGATTCATCTCGTAAACATACCGTTGCCATTCCCTTTCTCTCAACCTCTCCAGGGTTTGGGTCTCCCGCTTTCTTTCGAAGAGAATGCTTCGGCAATGCTCTACCTGGTTTTCCATCTCCAGCAGTTCCATTTGTGTTGCCTTGATCCAGGAGCGAAACACCGGGAAATAATGTGAATAGACGATAAGCTGCTGAGAAGAGCAGGAAGTACTTCCCAGGTTGCGCACTCCTGCCTCCAATTCCTGCAGGCGCTCGTCAAGTTGCTGCAGACGCAGAGCTATCTGATCGCGCCGGGAAAGAGCAGCCAGCAACTCCTCCCGGGCCTGCTTTTCCTGCAGCTGGGTAATTTCAAGTTTGGTTTGGAGGCGAAAACAAAATGCTTTCATTTATCCAACCTTCCTTACCTCAACCCTTGCGCAGCAGACAATTGTGCACGGCCCCAACCGTATCCGTAAATGAAGTTTCCTCGTATATTCCCTGGCGAAGAAAGCCGTTTAAGGTATCAATAAGATCGATGGCCTCGTCTATTTTCGGGTTGGAACCGCGCTTATAGGCGCCGATGTCAATCAGATCCCGGGCCTCTTCATAGGTCGCCAGAATACTGCGAAAACGATTGGCATCTGCCAGGTGTTCACTGCTGGCGATATCTATCATCAACCGGCTGATGCTGCTTAAAACATCGATAGCCGGATAGTGATTGGCTGCGGCCAGGTTGCGGTCCAGTACGATATGACCATCAACAATGCCGCGTACTGCATCGGTAATGGGTTCATTCATATCATCACCTTCTACCAGTACTGAATAAAGGCCGGTAATACTACCCTGGGCAGAAGTACCCGCCCGCTCCAGCAATTTGGGAAGCAAGGCAAATACAGATGGGGTATAACCACGGGTAGCGGGAGGCTCACCGATGGCCAGGCCAACTTCCCGCTGGGCCAGGGCAAAACGGGTCAGCGAATCCATCAACAAAAGAACGTCCAGGCCTTGATCACGGAAAAATTCAGCTATGCTGGTGGCGACAAAAGCACCCTTCAATCTGACCAAAGCAGGTTGATCGGAAGTCGCCACTACTACTACCGATCGGCTCAGTCCCGTTTCTCCCAGATCTTTTTCCAGGAAGTCCCTTACCTCCCGGCCCCGCTCTCCTATTAAAGCAATCACGTTAATATCTGCGGCGGTATTGCGAGCAATCATTCCCAGCAGAGTGCTTTTACCCACCCCGCTGCCAGCAAAAATCCCCATACGCTGACCTTTGCCTATGGTAAGCAGACCGTCTATAGCGCGCACCCCAACGGGGAGGGTTTCCTTTATTCGGGGACGGGTAAGAGGATTAGGCGGCTGGTTGGCAACCGGATAGCTGGTGTCGCAACGGAGCCGACCCCGGTCATCTATTACTTCTCCGAGTCCGTTTAGGACCCGGCCTTTTAGATCCATCCCCACCGGAATGCGCAGAGTAGTTCCGCTGGCCAGCATTTCGCTCCCCGGGCCGACACCTTCAAGATTGCCCAGAGGCATAAGCAAAATAGTCCGGTTCTTAAATCCCACCACTTCGGCTGGTATCAGTTGCCGGTCAGCATAGTTGGTTTTGACAAAACAGAGTTCACCCAGGCGTACCCGCGGTCCGGTAGCTTCCAGAGTCAAGCCGATGGCCTGGGAGATCCTCCCCTTAAGACGGCAAACCGGGGCTTTTTCCAAGGCCTCCATGTAGCCGGCCAGCGGCAAGCGAAAAGTAGGTTCACTCATTTTCGTTCACTTCCAGAAGTGCGGTTTCAACCCCACCTATGCGGGTCTCCATGCGTGCGTCAACGGTTCCCGCTTCACTTTCCAGAATGCAACCTCCGTTGCTAATGCTTTCATCGGGGAGCACCCGCAGGTTATTACCGTTATATTCGGAAACTTCCAGCTTTATGGCTTGCAGGACCACGTCCAAATCAGCAGGATTGACATAGACAGTCACATTTTCCGGTTGGTCCAGGAAACTTATAGCCTCGCGGATAACCCCGGCAATGATATGGGGATTTAAGGAAAGCTCGGTGGCGATAACCTTCTTGGCTACGGCCATGACCAGCCTGATGATATCCGCCTCGCATTCCCCGAACATCTTGATTTTGGTATGGCGAGCTTCTTCCAGCAACTCACGGCTTTGCTGGAAAGCCGCCTGGCGATCAGACTCGATTTCCTGTTGGGCCATCCTCAGACCTTCCTCATATCCATCGGCCTGAGCCTGGGTGCGGATTTCCTCCGCTTCTTTACGAGCAACCAGGCGAAGCGTTTCCGCCTCTTCCTGGGCACTGACCAGAATATCCCGGGCCTCGGTGCGCGCTTTGTCCAGTAGTTCCAGAACCATGGCCTCAGTTTCCTGGAGGATTAAGGTGCTCTCTTTTTTAACGTTCGCCAATTCCTGCTTTTCCAGTTCCAATGCACTGGGCACCCTGGGTTCGCTGGAATCTGGTGACTTTATTTCCACTTCCTCGGGCTGAAGGCTGTTAATCACGATGGGAGAAGCCAGGAGCATCTGGGATTGCTTAATAATCCTAGACAATGACCTCATCCCCTCCTCCCCGTGCGACTACAATTTCTCCGGTTTCCTCCAGGCGCCGAATAATGTTAACTATCCGCTGTTGGGCCTCCTCAACATCACGTAACCTGACGGGTCCCATGAATTCGATATCCTCTTTTAACATATCTGAAGCACGGGTGGACATATTGGAGAATATCTTCTGTGATACCTCGTTGCTGGCTCCTTTGAGCGCCAGGGCCAGATCCTGGGACTCGACCTCGCGCAGAACCCTTTGCACGGAGCGATCGTCAATCATAACCACATCTTCAAATACAAACATGAGTTTCTTGATCTCTTCTGCCAGTTCGGGATCCTGTACCTCCAGAGCTTCCATTATAGTTTTTTCCGTTCCCCGGTCCACCCGGTTAATAATCTCGACTACCGATTTTACTCCCCCGGCTGTAGAAAGCTCCTGGGGCGCAATAGAGGAGAGCTTACGTTCCAGAACCCTCTCTACTTCTTTAATAACCTCCGGGGAGGTGGTATCCATGATGGCTATCCGCTTGGCCACCTCCGCCTGCCGTTCAGGAGGAAGCGCCGACAAAATAACGGATGCCTTGTCCGCTTCCAGGTAAGCCAGTATTAAAGCGATGGTCTGCGGATGTTCAGCCTGGATAAAATTCAGTAGCTGGGCCGGTTCCGTCTTACGCATGAAGTCAAAGGGCCGCACCTGCAACGACGCCGAAATACGTCCAATGATCTCCGCGGTCTTTTCTTGCCCGTAGGCTCGCTCCAGAACATCCCGGGCATAGGAAATTCCCCCTTGGCCAATAAACTTGCTGGCCAGGCACATCTCAAAAAATTCACGGAAGATCTCATCCATTCTCTCGGTGGGAACCTGACGGACGTTGGCAATTTCCAAAGTAATTTGCTCTATCTCTTCTTCATTTAAATGCTTGAAAATTTCCGCTGATTTCTCGGGTCCGAGAAAAATAAGAAAGCTGGCCGCTTTTTGCTTTCCGTTCAGCCCCTTTTTTGAAGCTGTGGCCAATAAAACTCACCTCGTATCCTCAACCAGCCAGGTCTTGATTACCTGGGCAGCATTTTCGGGGTTTTCATCAACCAGTTTTTCGATCTCCCGGCGAATTCTCTGTTTCTCCCTTTCTTCGGGAGTCATATTGCGATCAATTAGGTCCTCCAGTTTGATTTCCTCTTCCACCATGGCTTCGAACTCAGAGCCAATCTCTTCTTCCACAGGAGTCTCTGCCCGCCGCTTTCTCAGCATCAAGACCAGCATCACAACCAGGGTGGCCAGCAGGGCCATAACCCAGGGTGTTAACGGCGAAGCCAGAAGCCTGGGTACCAACCCCGTCGGCGTATCTTTCCCCGGTGGCGTATAAAAGTCGATAAACTCTACAGATATATTTTCTTCCAGGTGTACATTCTCTTCCGGACGATTTTCGCGCAGGCCGCAGGCCGCAGCTACGATATTGCGAATGGTTTCCTGCTTCTCCTGGTCGGTTTCACCCAGGCTGGCATTCCTGGTCCCGGCGTTATTTACGAAAACCGATACCGTCAGGTAATCATACTTGACATCACCCGGGGAAAATTTGGTTACGGTTTCCGTCTTGTTGACCAGGTAATTAGTAGTCTTTTCACTCTTGTCGTAGGTGGAAGTTCCCCCTGGGGCAGCTACTTCCGTATACTGGGGTATATTATTATCGGTACCGGGTATACCCGGCTGAGCACCAGTGGTATCGGTACCGGACTCCTTCTTCACCTGCTGACTTTCGAAAAAAGGTCCCAGAGGATCATGACTATACCGCTCTTCAACCTGTTCCTTTTCATCGAAGTCCAACTCGGCATTTACCCTGACCACAGCATTGTTTTGTCCTAGGGTTTTATCCAGCATGGACTGAATGGCCTGTTCCTTTTCTTTTTCAAACTCCCGTTTCATGGCCAGCTGCATTCGCACCTGGTCACTGCTGCTGGCCTGGTAATCGGGGAGATTCTCGGATACCAGGTTGCCATTCTGGTCTACGATGACCACGTTTTCCGGATCCAGTCGTTCCACACTGTTGGCGACCAGATTCACTATCGCCTTAACTTCACGGGGACTCAAGGATTCGCCTTCCTGGGTGTTGATGACCACAGATGCCTTGGGAACCCCCTCATTTTCACTAAAAAGGGAAGGTTCCGGCAAAGCCAGATTTACCCGGGCCGCTTTAATCTTGTCAATGCTTTGAATCGTGCGAGCCAGTTCCCCCTGCAGAGCGGCCTGGTATTTTACTTTTTTATCGGTTTGGGTCTCCCCAAAACTGGTCTCCTGAAACAACTCAAAACCCTTTTCTCCCCGGGGAAGGTCATCGGCGGCCAGTTTAAGGCGGGTAGAATCCCGTACCGTCTCTGGAACCAGGATGGTAGAGCCGTTATCTGCCAGCTTATGGGGCACCTTGTATTCCTGTAACTTTTCAACGATATCGGCAGCGTCCTTCTGTTCCAGTTCAGTATAAAGGGGAGCCAATCCGGTCTCTCCTTTTCCCCGGGCCAGGAGAATTACCAAGGTTACCAGCAGCAAGGCGATAACCGCAGAAAACAGGACCTTCTGATTAAGGGAAAGCTGTTGCCACCTTTCCCTGACCTGAGCTCCCCACTGTCCTATCCTATTAACAAAACTTTCCATTCTCTAACCCCTCGAGACACTTACATCTGAATGCGCATAATCTCCTGGTAGGCTTCAATAATACGGTTACGTACCTCAATGGTGAGTTGGAGCGCCAAATTAGCTTTCTCATAAGCAATAATGGTGTTATGCAGATTATCCTGGTCGCCTAGTATAAGGCGGTCAGTACTGGCTGATGCTTGTTTTTGAAGAGTATCTACCTCTTGAAGTGCTTCTTGCAGATAGGAAAAGAAATCCGCCTTCGATGTGGATTCTGGGGCTTGCTTGCGTTCGGAAATGATTCCAGGAAGCAGGGTGGCTTGGACAGCGCCTGACTTCATTATTAATGGTCCTCCTATCTTCCAATATCCAGGGCCCGCATGGCCATGCTCCGGGCCGCTTCAATCGCCTTGGCATTGGCTTCATAAGAACGGGTGGCAGATATCATGTTTACCATCTCTTCCACCACGTTGACATTGGGATAAGATACATAACCCTGTTCATCCGCATCCGGATGCGAAGGGTCATAGACCCTGCGGAAGGGGGCTTCGTTCTCCCCTATCTGCCTAATTTCCTTGACGCGCACACCCAGCCCGGGGGCTGGACCCGCCTTTTCTTCCAGGATCTTGCGAAATCCTCGCTGGGAATTTTGTGGTGTACGTGCCTCGAAAACAACTACCTGCCGACGGTAAGGACCGGTTCCATTGGCTACCCTGGTAGTCTCCGCATTGCTAAGATTATTGGCAATGGTATCCAGCCGCAAACGCTGTGCTGTTAACCCAGAAGCACTGATATCAATACTACTCAGGAATCGCACCGTTTTACCCCCTTCCGGTTATCGCCATTCTTAACAGACGGATCTCGCTCGTCATACACTGGGCCAGTGCATCATAATAAATTTTGTTTTCAGTCATCCCCGCCATTTCCACATCAATATCTACATTATTCTCGTCGTTTCGATAGCTCAAATCCTGCAGAACTTTAATTTCCGGACGGGCTGGTTGTTCCCCATCGGGAACCTGGATGTGCCGGGGACTGGATGTCTTTAGTGTAACATGATTTTTCTGACTTTGTAGGACTTTTTTAAGGTTTTCTTCAAAAACTACCTCGCGGCGTTTAAAATGAGGTGTATCAACATTGCTTATGTTATCGGCGATTATTTTATTTCTCAGTACTGAAGCATCCATACTTTGCCCCAGCAAACGGTGAGTGGGAGAATCAAAGATTTTTTCCAGCAAAATCTCACCCCTAGAACTTTTTTCCGACACATTGTTCTTCTACTAATAACGTCAATATTCCTGCCGAGTTGACCCTCGATCCAGAAAAAAATCAATATTTTGCCAAAATAAAATGACTAACCCCGGGGTTAGCCATTTCTGGGAAAATAATTCATCCTAATGTTTCCGGAGCTCCTCAAACAAATAATCGTTAAGAACTTTAATATAAGTTCCTTTCATGCCCAAAGAACGTGACTCAATAACCCCGGCACTTTCAAACTTTCTGAGCGCGCTAACAATTACCGATCTGGTAATTCCCACCTTGTCCGCAATGCGGCTGGCAACCAGCAGGCCCTCTTTGCCACTAAGTTCGGCCAGAATGTGTTCGATAGCTTCTCTTTCAGAATAGGATAGCGTCGCCAGTGCAATTTGTACTGAGGCTTTCTTGCGAGCCTCTTCTTCGATGCGCTCGGTTCTCATACGCATGATTTCGTTGGCAACCACTATGGCGCCATACTCAGCCAGTACAATATCCTCGTCGCAGAAGGGTTGGTTCTCCCGCATCATAATCAATGTGCCAATGCGCCTGGCCCCACCAAAAACCGGGGTAATGGACCAGATACGCAGCGAACAATCACAGTGAACATTATTGGGATTGAAGATGCATTTTCGCCCCTCCTCCAGAACGAGGTTGGTCCTGGTTTCCTGAATGTTCACCAGTTCCTGGTTGAAGCTTTCCGGGAAACGTTCCGCATGACTCATTAGATGCTCGACTTCAGTACAGGTCGCGTTGGCTGTAAAGGCATACCCACCAATCTGTCCCCTTCGCCCAACAATGAAGACACTGCAATCCAGGTTTTCGGAAAGCACCTGGGCGATTTCAAAGAAATCAACCGGATTCCCACCGATCTTCTGCAGTATCTTGTTGATGGCCCTCGACTTCTCTAAAATTGATTTCTGCACCCCTATGACCTCCTATAAAATGTATCGGCTGAGGTCCTCGTTTTCTACGATTTTTCTCAGCTTATCGCGCACATATCCGGCATCTATGGTTACGCTCTCCCCTGTAAAATCGGGCGCGTCAAACAATAGGTCTTCCAGCAGTTTTTCCATAATAGTGTGTAGACGCCTGGCCCCTATGTTTTCAGTGCTGCTATTGACCTCAAAAGCGATTTCGGCAATCGCGTCTAAAGCAGTTGCCTCGAAAACTACGTCTACGCCCTCGGTTTTCAGTAGTGCAGAATACTGTGCAATAAGTGAGTGATGAGGCTCGATCAGTATCCGTTTTAGATCTTCCTGCCCCAGGCTTTCCAGTTCCACTCGAATGGGGAATCTCCCCTGCAGTTCCGGCATCAGATCCGAGGGTTTGCTGATATGAAAAGCCCCGGCGGCAATGAATAGAATATGATCCGTTTTGACCGGACCATATTTGGTAACTACTGTGGCTCCCTCTACGATGGGAAGAATGTCTCTTTGTACTCCTCCGCGTGACACATCCGGACCGTATCCGCTTTCGCGGCTGGCTATTTTATCAATTTCATCCAGGAAAATGATCCCATCTTCCTCAACTCTTTTTACAGCGTCTCTTTTTACTTCATCCATATCTATGAGATTTTGCGCTTCCTCATGGGCAATTATTTTACGCGCTTCTTCTACCGTTACCCGGCGTTTTTTCTTGTTTTTAGGCATTAGATTCCCAAACATATCCTGAAGGTTAATGCCCATTTCCTCCACTCCAGAACCGGAAATAACCTCCATGAATGAGGTGTTCTTTTCTTCCACCTCGATTTCAATCATTTCATCCTCCAGTTCCATACGGGATAACTTCTGGCGTAAAATAGCGCGTTTTTCTTCCTGGGTTTTAAGGCGATTTTCGTACTCACCCTCGGGCTCTTGCTGCTCAAATCCCTGCCCCAATAAAAGCTCGAGGGGGTTGCGACTGCTCTTGGACTTTTTCCGCGGCAGGGGGGCAATATAATCTAAAATGCGCTCCTGGGCCAGTTCGCGTCCCCGGTCTTCCACCTCGGCCATTTTTTCCTGCTTTACCATGCGAATGGAGGTTTCCACCAGGTCTCTGACCATGGAATCCACGTCGCGCCCCACATACCCTATTTCGGTAAATTTGCTGGCTTCCACCTTAACAAAGGGAGCCTTAACCAATTTGGCCAGCCGTCGGGCAATTTCTGTTTTTCCTACCCCGGTGGAGCCAATCATAATAATGTTTTTCGGGTATATCTCTTCCTGCAGATCTTCTGCCAGCAGCTTACGGCGGTAGCGATTACGCAGAGCAATGGCGACCGCCTTTTTAGCTTCCTTTTGTCCAATAATGTATTTGTCCAATTCCTGAACGATTTCACGGGGGGTCAGTTCGAACAACACCAACTCTCCTTTATTCAATAACTTGAACGGATATGTTGTCATTGGTAAAAATACATATTTCCGCGGCTATTTTTAGTGCTTCCCGGGCAATATCCCGAGCAGAAAGTTCGGTAAATCGCGCCAAGGCCCGGGCCGCCGCCAGAGCGTAGGAGCCTCCGGAACCTATCGCGGTAATCCCATCATCTGGCTCAACCAACTCACCGTTTCCCGATATGATAATCATCTTTTCCCGATCGGCCACCACCAGCAAGGCTTCCAGACGACGCAGCACCCGGTCGGAGCGCCAATCTCTGGCCAGATCCACTGCCGCTTTGGTAAGATTGCCTCCTGCCTGTTTAAGTTTCTCCTCAAATTTATCGAAAAGGGTGAAGGCATCCGCAACTGAACCAGCAAAGCCAGCAATAACCCGCCCCTCATACAGGGTCCTGGTTTTAACAGCATTGTTCTTCATTATGGTGTTCTGGCCGAAGGTAACCTGTCCGTCCCCGGCAATGGCCGTCTGATTGCCTTTGCGTACCGCAACAATTGTAGTTCCCGTAAACAATCTTCTTTTCACCTCCGCGGGTGGGTATTATCATGGATATTTTTTATACTATCCCTGGTAAGGTGGGTATATATCTGGGTGGTCGATAATTTAACATGACCCAGCAGTTCCTGTACCGAGCGCAGGTCAGCACCATTGTTCAGCAGGTGGGTAGCAAAAGAATGGCGCAGGGTATGCGGACTAATGCGTCGATTCAAAGCAACTTCATCAACATATTTATTGATTATGTTGCGAATACTGCGCTGGGAAAGCCGATCGCCATAGCGATTTAAGAAAAGAGCCGCTACGGTATTTTTATTCCTGGCAATCAGTGTGGGCCTTCCCCTCTGCAGATACTCGGAGAGATATTGCCGGGCCATACTGCCCAGAGGCACAATTCGTTCCCGGTTGCCCTTTCCGCACACCTTGACCTGGTTCTGAAGCAGATCCAGGTCCCCCACATCTATTCCGACCAGTTCACTAACCCGTAAACCCGTTGCATAAAGTGTCTCCAATATGGCACGATCGCGTAGGCCATTGACCGTTGAAGTATCAGCAGCTTCCAGCAACATCTCCACCTCCAGGGGATAGAGAAAATGCGGAAGGCGTTTGTCCTGCTTGGGAGTGGCCACCGCTGCAATAGGATTTCCCTGCAAAATGTTTTCCCGGCAGAGAAAGCGTACAAAGGAACGCAGCGCAGCCAGTTTCCTGGCCATGGTGGAACGGCTCAGGCCATTATCCTGCATATAGCCCAAGTATTCCCTGACTGACCGGTGGTTAAGTAATTCATGGGAAATATTTTCCCGGGGAACATCATAGCGATCCGACAGGAAGGTGAAGAACTGAAAGAGATCGGTTCTATAACTGACCAGGGTCATTTGCGAAGCACTTTTTTCCACGCGCAAATGATTTAAAAATCGGTCAATGTACTGGAATAGCATGGTCCGCCCTCGTCTTCTTGTTGCTGTTTTTTTCCATGCTAGCACAAGGTGCCTTTTTTTACAACTATTACAGAAACAATTCTGAATATTTGTCCATATGACCCTGGGAGCGGCGGACGTAAGCCCGGTATCGCTCCTGGCGATTTTTGGGGGCATCTGCCAGTGCCGGTAATAAACCAAAGCTGGCATTAATGGGTTGAAATTCTTTACCTGGAGCGGTGGTAATGAAATGAACCAGAGCACCCAGCATGGTTTCCTGGCTGAGAACCAGCGGTTCCTCACCCCGCAGCAGACGAACTGCATTTATACCTGCCAAAATCCCCGTAGCAGCAGATTCCATATATCCTTCCACTCCGGTTATTTGTCCGGCCACAAAAATTCGGGGATCATTTCTCAGTTGCAGGGTGGGCTGTAACAACCGGGGGCTGTGCAAATAAGTGTTGCGGTGCATGGACCCAAATCTGACAAACTGGGCTTCCTCCAAACCCGGTATCATACGTAAAACACGCTGTTGCTCCCCCCACTGCAGCCTGGTTTGGAACCCGACCAGGCCCCACACCTGTCCGTGTTTGTCCTCCTGGCGCAGCTGCACTACTGCATAAGGGCGCTGACCCTTCCATTCCAGCCCCACCGGACGCATGGGCCCATACCGCAAAGTATCCACACCCCTGCGGGCCAATACCTCCACCGGCATACAGGAGTCAAAGAATTGCGCGCGGTCTATGCTATGACCCTCCCGCACATCAGCTTCCACCAGTTCCTGGTGGAAACGTACGTATTCCTCCCGGCTCAAGGGACAATTATAGTAGTCATCCTCTCCCTTTCCATAGCGAGAGGCGCGGAAGATCTTCTCTTTGTTCAAGCTGTCTTCAGTAACACTGGGGGCTATGGCGTCGTAAAAATAGAGGTTTTCCTCACCGCTCAAGGACTGTAGTTGCCGGGTTAAAGGCTCGGAGGTAAGTGGACCGGTGGCAACAATCGTGATCCCGCTTTCCGGCAGCCCGGTTACCTCTTCGCGTACCAGTTCAATTAGCGGATGGGAAGTAACCACCTCGGTAACCAGCTGGGAGAAAGCCTCCCGGTCAACTGCCAGCGCTGCACCTGCCGGAACCCGACTTTTTTCCGCACAATTCAGTAAAAGAGAGCCCAGGGCTTTCATTTCCTGTTTCAATAACCCCTGGGCAGTTTCCGCTATTTCTGATTTTAATGAGTTGCTGCACACCAGTTCGGCCAGATTGCCCGTCTGGTGTGCAGGGGTGCTTTTTCCCGGTCGCATTTCCAGAAGCCTGACTTTAACTCCACAACTGGCAATTCGATAGGCGGCCTCGCTGCCTGCCAGCCCTCCGCCTATTATAGTGATTATGTTATGCTTCAGAGACGTCACGTCCTTTTCCATTCTTGCATTGCGGATTCTGACAAACAACCGTTTCTGAGCTTTTGCCCCCACTCTTTTCCACCATAGCATCACCACAGTGGGGACAAGTTTGTCCGGTGGGCTTGTTCCAGGAGCGGAAATTACAGGTGGGATAGTTGCTGCACCCATAGAAGCGACGTCCTTTTTTGCTTTTCAGGGCCACAATCTTGCCTCCACAATAAGGGCACTCTACCCCCACTTCCTCGTTCATGGACTCGGTGTGTCTACATTCCGGGAACCCTGAGCAGGCCAGGAATTTGCCAAAGCGACCGTGCTTGATAAGCAAAGGCCGGCCACATTCCGGGCAGTCTTTTCCGGCTTCCTGATCCTTAATCTCCACCTTCGGTATTTCTGCGGCAGCCCGTTCCAGTTCTTCGGCAAAGGGTTCATAAAAGTCACGTACTACTTTACGCCACTCCAAATTACCTTCCTCGATTTGGTCCAGATTCTCTTCCATACGAGCTGTAAACTCCACACCTACAATATCCGGGAAGTTCTCTTTAAGAAGATCTACCACAATAAAGCCCAACTCGGTGGGAACAAACTGCTTGTTTTTTCTCTCCACGTAGGCTCTTTTAAGTATGGTATCAATAATCGGAGCATAGGTACTGGGGCGACCTATATTCTGTTCTTCGAGTAATTTTACCAGGCTCGCTTCCGTAAAGCGGGGGGGAGGCTGGGTGAAATGCTGTTCACCATTCAGGTTCACCAACTCCAGGTGCTGGTTTTTCTTTAATTCAGGAAGTTGATTACGGTTTTCCTCTTCCTCATTATCATCATAAACCCTCTTGTAACCTGGAAATTTCAATTGGGAGGAGCTGGCCCGCAATCCGTACCTCTGTCCAGCAGCAATATCCAAAGAAATGGTATCATAAATTGCCGCTGTCATCTGACTGGCCAGAAAACGTTCCCAGATTAGCTTATAAAGACGATGTTGATCCCTGCTCAAATAAGGTTTGACCATTTCCGGAGTGCGGGAAACCGAGGTAGGGCGGATAGCCTCATGAGCATCCTGGGATGTCTTGCGGCTCTTGTATTCATTGGGAGTGTCCGGAGCAAAAGCCCGGCCAAATTGCCCGCGGATAAAGTCCAGAGCCTCTTCCTGAGCTACCCGGGAAATCCGCGTGGAATCGGTTCTTAGATAGGTTATTAAACCTACCGTACCTTCTTTACCTATTTCCAATCCCTCGTAAAGTTCCTGCGCTACTTTCATGGTCCGCTTGGAATAGAAATTTAACCGTCGGGACGCTTCCTGCTGCAGAGTGCTGGTTATAAAGGGCGGACTGGGCTTTTTGCGCTTTTCTTTTTTCTCTACCGCTGCCACCTTGAACTTACTGTCCTGTAAATCCAATACGATGCGGTTCTTTTCTTCTTCGTTGGATATTTCCAGTTTTTCTCCATCCCTGGTTGCCACCCGAGCCGTAAACTGCTCGGAGGCAGCAGTGCTTAAAACCGCTTCCAACGTCCAGTATTCCACGGGCTGAAAAGCTTGAATTTCATTCTCGCGCTCACAGATCAAACGCACTACCACTGACTGCACCCGTCCGGCACTAAGGCCTTTACGGACCTTGCTCCATAGCAATGGGCTAAGATTATAGCCGACCAGGCGGTCCAGCACCCTGCGGGCCTGCTGGGCGTTCACTCGGTTAACATCTACCGGGCGCGGTTTTTTAATGGCTTCCCGGACCGCATCCCTGGTTATTTCATGGAATTCTATCCGGCAAGTAGAATTCTCCGGTAGTTTTATAGCATTTTGCAGGTGCCAGGCGATAGCTTCCCCTTCCCGGTCCGGGTCAGTGGCCAGCAAAACCTTTCCCGCCTTTTGGGCTTCTTCCTTGATTTCCTTTAAAAGCTCTCCCTTGCCTCGGATAGTGATATACTGAGGCTCAAAATCCCTGCCGGTATCAATGCCCAGTTTACTTTTGGGCAGATCCTTGATGTGCCCTACCGAGGCTTTTATCTTGTAGCCCTTTCCCAGGAATTTTCCCAGAGTTTTTGCCTTGGCAGCCGATTCTACGATTACCAGAGTACCTCCGGCCAAAAAGAATCACCTCTCCGCTTAATACGCTTTTTATTGCCTGTGAAAAAGACTAATTTGATGCACCCTCTGGAAATTGGCTTTTTTCACACGCCATTTAGACTCGTACATAATAATTACCCGGTAAAGACCGAATTATGCCTTGAAATTCAAGCCGCAAGAGCAGAGTGCTCAATTGACCAATATCGGTACCGGTCTTTTCCATCAAAACATCAATGTGGCAGGCTTCCCCGGCCAGGTGCTGGAGAAGGTCCTGTTCTTCACCGCTTATTTCTACAGCAGGCGGTTTCATTTTATCACGGATGAGCCAGTCCGGGTATTCTTCCACTATATCATTTACAGAGCAGACCAGTTTGGCCCCCTGCTGAATCAAGTGGTTGGTTCCTATACTAGCGGGTGAGTTAATGGGTCCGGGTACAGCGAAAACATCTCTTCCCTGTTCCAGAGCCAGGTCAGCTGTAATGAGGGCTCCACTGCGCTGGCCGGCTTCCACCACTATTACCCCGCGGGATAATCCACAGATGATGCGATTACGCATAGGAAAGTTGCCTGGCTCCGGTCTGGTCCCCGGGGGGAATTCACTTAGCACTAACGATTTTTCGGCAATAAGCTGATACAGCTTTTTGTTTTCCGGCGGATAGGGACAATCCAATGCACTCCCCAGGACGGCAATGGTTGCACCTGTTTCCAAAGCCCCACGATGGGCTTCGGTATCTATGCCCCGGGCCATCCCGCTGACAATGACCACTCCGGCTCCGGCCAATTCACTGGCCAGCTTGTGGGCAACTATCCGTCCGTACGAACTGGCCTTACGTGCACCCACGATAGCAATCGACTTATCCTGGACCAGGGTTAATCGTCCCTGGTAATACAGTATATAGGGTGCATTATGTATAGTGCGCAAAGAAACCGGATATTCATCATCTTCCCAGCAGACCAGCTCCAGTCCATTTTCCAAAAAAGATTGGTAGGCGCTTACAGGATCCTGCTGGCGACGCCGCTCCAGGATTTCTGCTGCCACTGCGGCTTTCAGAAAGGCATACAGTCTGTTACTGTCCGCCTGCAAACCGGCAGAAAAACTACCGAATACCTGTTTAATTTTCCATAAGGTCTTATTGCCGATACCGGGTATGGAATGAAGAAAATACAGGCTGGCCCTTTCCTGTAAATTCATTTTTAAAATCACCACCCTGAAGCACAGGCTTAAACCGCAAGGCACTTTACAATAAAGTCTAAACGTATTGATAACATAAAAAAGGATCTTGTGCAATAGCGTTATTGCTCAAAATGGCATTTAAGGGGTTTTTTTCTTTGTCCGTAATTCCAGATATTTCGTTTCTAGAAGCTGAGGTTCCGGGAAAGATAATCTCAGACGATAACCCATCCGGAAAGGAGTGAAATTATGCTAAACGATCTGATGGACTATAAAAATTCATTAAGCAAGAAGATGATGGGCAAGGATAAAGTGGATCCTGGCACTTTCAGTTTCCCGGAAACCGGCTGGTGGTTGCTCCATGGTGTAATGATTGCCGGGGTGTATATGCTGGGAAAGACCATGGCGGAATATTCCCGGCGGGAAATGTAGCGGGGCTGCAGCCATGCGTGTATACAGTAGTTCTCCGCTGAGATTTATTGGTAACCGGTTACAGCTTTCTTCCGAAGCAGACGAGTTTGACCTGGATGAGGACATCTACGGGGAAGTCTGGCTTCCCATTGGGGACGACAAGGAAGCGGATATTTCCAGTCTAATCCGCCAACACCGTATCACTGATTATTGATAGGGTACAGGGCCGGTTATGCCGGTCCTGTTTTATCTTTTTGTTTCCGGGCCAACTACCCCGGTACATTTTTTTCCCCAGATATCATGAACACGAACCGCTACCTGCCGACCCTCTTTGTGGGGAACGGTCAAAGAGACAGACAGAGGTAATGAATCATCCAGGCAGTTTCTCCGGGGGCGAATTACCTGAATATCGGAGTAAAACACACCTTCCCGATAATCCAGGTCGACCTCCCAAAAATCAATCCGGGAAAATGATTCAGTTATGGCTACTTCCTCGGGTGAGTCGTCCGGCTGGTAAGCGCTGATATGGATAAAAAGATTATCCTGCCCCGGCTCCATTTCCCTGCCGATAACCTGGAGCGACAACTGTCCGGCGTTTTCCTCTTTTTCCATGCCATGTACCTCAAAGGGGTGAGCCTGGCCCCGTACCAGGCGGTATTGGGTCGTCTGAATGGCCAGGGGTTGGAAGTCACAGGCCAACCAGCGGCGCTGCATGGAATCACAGACCTCAGCCAAAGTGCCTGACCCACTGTAAAAATCCGCCACCAGCGAGTCAGGTTCTGAGGCAGCCGCTACAATCCTTTCCAGCAGTGCGGCTGGTTTTTGGGTGGGAAACTTAAGGTTCTCGTGGGCGGTGGGACTGAGAATCTTGTTGATGTCAGTCCACCAGTCCTGCAGCAAAGCTCCCTGGCTATGCAGTTTGTATTTATCCCCCTTCACTCTGGTAAGCCCCCGCTGCAGTGTTCCACTGCTGTATTCGCGGTACTGGGGGTTAAAGATATAATCCCGGCCTTTTGAATACCAGTACAGATTGTCATGTTTACGGTGAAAGTGACGCCTCGAACCACTTCCCCCGGAATAACACCAGATTATTTCATTGACCAGATTCTTGGGGGAAAAAACTTCGTCCAGCAACACCCGTACATAATGACTCACATGCCAGTCCAGGTGGACTATAATACTGCCCTGTTCAGACAGTAAATCTTTCATTAGCACCAAGCGCTGGAAAATCTGTTCCAGGTAGTGATCCAGATCTTTGTAACCAGCGTCTTTAAAGATAGTCCGGGTCAACCATTTGCTGCCCTGCTCCTCTTGAACCTCCACCCGGGATTGGTAGGTCCCCTGGCTCAGATAAGGGGGATCAATATAGATTAAATCAATTTTTCCGGCATAGCCTTCCTGTAAGAGGGCCTGCATTACCTTTAAATTATCACCATTTATTAAATAGTTGGCCGAAGGAGCGCGGGATGGGGTAACCGGGTGGGGAAAAAGGCCCCCATTTTCAGCCATAACCGGCCGGGGGTAAATCCGCGAAACTTCTCGCTCCAACCGGTTACATTCAGCTTGATACGTTCCTTTTCCCGCCCACACCAGACGAACGGGTTTTTCTTTCTCCATAATTTGTACCTACTTTCCGGAAGCAAGGGAAGCAAAAAGAACGTCCCCCTGCTTCCACATTGTAGCACAAAAAAAAGCCCCTTTAGGGGCTTTTGCACCTGGTTTAGCGGGAAACCAGGTTGACGTGGACCAGATTGTTGGGGGTGAAAGCCTGTTCAAATTCATAGTAGCGGGCGGTTACGGGAACCAGTAAGGTTAGAATTATCAACAAGAGAAAGACAATAACCAGATTTCTTTCCATAATCCCGCCTCCTCTTATATCAGATATATTTACGCAGTTGTTTTAAAGCTGCTTTTTCCAATCGAGAGACCTGAGCCTGGGATATCCCGATTTCATCCGCCACTTCCATCTGGGTTTTGCCAGCAAAGAACCTTAGCAAGACGATATGTTTCTCGCGATCATTAAGCTTTTTCATAGCCTCCTTAATGGCTATCTCTTCCAGCCAAATGTGATCTGTATTCTTATCATCGCTGAGCTGATCCATAACCAGGATGGGGTCGCCTCCATCATTGTAAATGGGTTCAAAGATGGAAACGGGCTCCTGGATAGCGTCCAGGGCAAAGACCACTTCTTCCCGGGGAAGATTCAATTCTTCCGCAATTTGCATGACCGTTGGCTCCGCAGAGTTGTCAGCAACCAATTTCTCGCGCACTTGCAGTGCTTTATAGGCAATATCCCGCAATGAGCGTGATACCCGCACCGCATTGTTATCACGTAGATAACGGCGAATCTCGCCAATTATCATCGGAACTGCATAGGTAGAAAAGCGTACGTTTTGACTGAGATCGAAATTGTCTATCGCTTTAATCAAACCGATGCATCCAACCTGGAACAGGTCGTCCACATATTCTCCTCGGTTGTTGAACCTCTGAATTACACTTAAAACCAGGCGAAGGTTTCCCTGTATAAGAGTTTCTCTGGCTTTCGGTTCTCCTGCCTGCATTTCTCTGAACAGGCGCCGCATTTCATCGTTCTTTAGAACGGGCAGCTTGGAAGTATTTACCCCGCAGATCTCAACCTTGTTGATCAAGCGCTTTATCCTCTCCTGATTTTTTTTAAATTATTTGCTAATACGGGGATAAATATTCGGCTGTCTCCAGAAGAGTTGATTTAAAGGAACTATAGACCTGTTAATCCACAGTTTAATCTCCCAACTGCTTGCGGAACTAGTGATGTTTGAGCAGCCGTTTTTGTTAAAATTTGTATCTTGAGCCACTATGCGTTCCCAACAGGGTTATCGTAGGGTTATTCTATTTTGCGCATCTCCCGCTGCAGCCGCTTAAGTATTCTTTTTTCCAGACGGGAAATATAGGATTGTGATATGCCCAGAATATCTGCAACTTCCTTTTGTGTTTTTTCCGGGCTGTCACCAAGGCCAAAGCGCAGCTGGATAATGGTCTTTTCCCGGGCCGAAAGCTTAAGCATGGCTTGCTTTAAGAGGCTTTTTTCTACCTCATATTCAATTTTTTTGTATATCATGTCACTTTCAGTTCCCAGCACATCAGAAAGCAGCAGTTCGTTGCCATCCCAATCAACATTCAAAGGCTCATCCAAAGAAACCTCAGCCCGGTTTTTAAGGTTTCGGCGCAGGTACATAAGTATTTCATTTTCGATACAACGAGAAGCATAGGTAGCCAGCTTAATGTTTTTCTTGGGCTCAAAAGTGTTAACCGCCTTGATTAGCCCAATCGTACCGATTGACACCAGATCCTCAATATTAATACCGGTATTTTCAAATTTTTTAGCAATATATACCACCAGACGCAGGTTATGTTCAATAAGCGTTGCTTTTACGCTGGCATCCCCCTGTCCCAGGCGTGAGATGAGTTCCATCTCTTCAGGCTCACGCAGAGGTGGGGGTAAAACCTCCGTAGAACCAATATAATGAATATAATCAGGAAAACGCCTGCGCAGATAGAATTGGAGAAATTGCATTTTGAGCTTTTCCCAACCAGTTAGCTTTCTCATTCTCTAGCCTCCTATCATCTGAAGTACTTCGGAAGGTATAAGCATTTGATAGCTGCCATCGGCACTTAGCCCCCCGAGGTACAAACCCACGACCAGATCCCGGTGTTTTATTTGTTCGCTGCCGTTGTGGATCGTGACTTCATCGGCACGCACCCCGACCAGCATGCCATTGCGCTTACCGATCGAATTAAAGGGAATGAGTCTCAGCCGACCAGCCCAACTACTTTGCCCCAGAGCCTCCAGATCAGCATTCTCGCTAGCGCCCTTTTCCAAGGCCCGCTGGAAATCTTCCGGTAAATAATTACGCAGCACCCCGTATTCGGCTACCAGTACCGGCCGATTGGTCAAAGGATCACGCAGACCATTCCCTGTATCCAGGAACCCGTTGGCCCGGCATTGCTGATTTCCAAACCTGATTTCCACCGGAAACCTGAGCAGGCGGGGCAGCATACGCTTGACAAATAGCTTTTCGCCAAAGAGACCTGCCAATATGGCCAGAGTCACTCCCACTGCCAACCAGGCCAGTAGTGAGCTAGACATAAAACTTGAGTCGGGAAACATATAGGATGCCGCCAGAGTTGCACCAGCCACTGCAAAGTTCAACAGGTAGAAATAGAGTAGTGACTTAAGAAAAGCAAGGGGTCCGGAATATCCCAGGGCTATTAGCAACATGAGAAGAGAAAATATGATTTTGGCAGGAAGAGAATAAAAGGCAGCCAGGCCCGGAAACAGGTATCCAGCGGCATAGATCCCTCCCAGGCCCGCAGCTAAAGTAATCCTTCCCCAGACCACCTTAATACTTCTGAGACGTACCGTGGCCCAGAGAATGAGAAAGTCCATAGCAAAGTTGGTAACAAAAGTTAGATCTGCATATACTTCAGTTCCCGGCATCGTTCCCACCAGCCTCTCGACCTCTTCCTCCTCCACCGTCCGGAAGTCGGGGCGGAGAGATTCAATGCACTCAATCATTTCTATGCCAACGGCATTGCATAATGCATTCCAAATTATAGCAAAAGGAACGACCGGAATTTTGTTATTTTATGCCATAGCGGCAACCAGGAAATGCGGCAGAAAAAGCAAAAAACCGGGGGGTTCCCCGGTTTAAAAGATATTATCACATTTTGTCCGGTTTCTTCCCGCTTCTTCGCCAGATGGGCGGAATATCGAGATCACCGGAATCAAATACGCGGGTGGGTGACTCCATGCCCTTAACCTTCGGCGCTTCCACTGTTCTGGGCGTATTGAACCCGGTGGCGATAACGGTTACTCTGACCTCATCCTCCAAGGCCTCATCTATGTTAGCCCCAAAAATGATGTTGGCGTCTATATCGGCAGCATTATGTATAATTTCTGCAGCTTCATGAATTTCAAAAAGGGTAAGATCGTTACCGCCGGTAATGTTAAAAAGTACTCCCTTGGCTCCTTCAATGGAAGTTTCCAGGAGAGGACTGGAAATAGCCAGGCGAGCAGCTTCGGCCGCTCTTTTTTCACCATTGGCACGCCCTATCCCCATCAAGGCTGAACCGGTATTCTGCATAATGGTTTGCACATCTGCGAAGTCACAGTTGATGATTCCCGGTACAGCAATCAAATCGGATATTCCTTGCACCCCCTGGCGCAGAATATCATCAGCGATTTTAAAAGCATCATTAAAGCCGGTATGTTTATCTACTACTTGCAGCAGGCGATCATTAGGAATGGTAATCAGGCTATCCACCTGTTCGCGGAGGGATTGAATGCCGTTGTCGGCCTGGTTGTTGCGTTTTCTTCCTTCAAAAGTAAAGGGTTTGGTTACCACACCAACGGTAAGCGCCCCTACTTCTCTGGCAATACGAGCGATCACCGGAGCTCCTCCCGTGCCGGTGCCTCCACCCATCCCGGCGGTGACGAAAACCATATCTGAACCTTGCAGGGCCCGCTTAATCTCATCTGCATTTTCCTCGGCTGCCTTCTGACCTATTTCCGGGTCTGCACCGGCCCCAAGACCCTTGGTGAGCTTTTCACCTACCTGAATTTTCTTTTCCGCACGCGACAAGTATAGTGCCTGAGCATCAGTGTTTACCGCAATGAATTCGACGCCCTTGAGACCGGCCTCAACCATTCGGTTGATAGCATTGCCTCCTGCGCCGCCAACACCTATGACCTTGATATCAGCAAATTGCTGCATTTCTACATCGAAATCCAACGGCATAGTAAATACCCTCCTCTGCCTTAGCTGAATAACTCTTTCAACCAATCGTTAATCTTATTGAAAACGCCCGGGAGACCTTTATCGAACGATTCGTTTATATTTATGTATCTGGCAGCATACAGAAGTCCACCCAGAACCGCAGCGTTCTGCGGTCTCTTCAGGTCATTGGGAACACCACGGATATTTTCCGGTATTCCCGGACGTACCGGAATGTTTAAACCATCTTCCATGAAGCTGGAAATTTCCTGCAGTTCTGCCCCACCCCCGGTAAGGACGATCCCCCCCGGAATTTGTTCCAGATTATCGAACTGTTTAATTTCTGTGGAAATCATCTCCGTCATTTCCATAACTCTTGCCGATATAATCTCGGCAACCACTCTTTGGGAAATACGCTTATCAACATCCTTCCCGTGCAGGTTTTTTACCTCAATCAAAAGATCGTCCCGGGACAAATCGGGGTTAGCCACTCCGTAGACCTCTTTAATGCGAGCAGCTTCTCCCATGGAGGTACGCAGAACAATCGCCAAATCCCGGGTTATATATTCATCGCCAAACGGCAAGACCGCAGTGTTAAACATATTACCTTCCTGAAAATGGGATATCTCCGTCTTGCCTGCCCCAATATCCACCAGTATCACCCCTAGTTCCTTTTCACTGTGGGAAAGCACCGCTTCACAGGCTAGAAGGGGGTTATAGACTATGCCGTTAATATGCAGGTTAATACGGCTGGCACTTCGTTGCAGGTTTTGGACCGCTGCGGTAGCTGCAACCAGAATAGTTGCCTCCGCTTCCAAACGACTCCCTACCATCCCTACCGGGTCTTTTATACCTTCGAAACCATCTACTACATACTGGCGTTCGATGGTCTGAATAATAGCTTTATCAGAAGGAAGCGCAATGTTGCGGGCAGATTGCAAAACCCTTTCCTTGTCTTCCAGAGTAATCTCATAGCTGGGATTACCTACTGCCACTACCGCATGATTATTTATGGCGTTTACGCTAATGCCAGAAAAGCCCAGCATAGCATGATAAACCTCAACACCGGTCAGGCGTTCCAGCTCGGCAATACATTCCTCCACACAGCGTGCAGTACTTTCTATATCCACTATCTGACCTTTGCGCACCCCTCGCGAAGGAACCCTGGAGACTCCCATAATATTTAATTCCTGATTCAAGTATACCTCTGCCAGAGCGGCTTTTACGCTGCTGGTTCCGATGTCCAGACTGACAACGATATTTCTTTTACGAATCGGGACGCACTCCCTTAGATGTATTCCTACTTAAAAATACCACAAACTCATGTTTATTCCTTTTTTCTATTGCAGTTTTTATCAGTATTTTTTCAAAAGATATCGACGAATAATACCCAGATTTTGGAATATGCGGACCCCGAAAACTACTACTGCTGCCAGATATAATTGCACTCCCAGTCGATCACCCAGATAGGCCAGCCCGGCCGCCAGCAAGGTATTCACTACAAAACCACTGATAAAGATTACGTCATCAAAGCCGTCTTCCATATAAGCACGAATACCGCCAAATACAGAATCCAACGCTGCCAGGATGGCAATGGACAGGTATTTGGCGTAGATCAAAGGTAGAACCGGGAACTGAAAACCGATAAAAAGCCCCAGTAACAAGCAAAAAACAAGTAGCAGCCACATTTTTCTATTCCGCCTTCTTTGTGTATTCCACCGGTTTCATAAAGCTGGATTTGATGCGCCCTGTATAAGGGGGTACTTCCACCTTTTCCATCTTCTGAATATGAATCGGATAGCCCAACCCCTTCATGGTAGACAGCCACCCTCCGGGAATATTCAAGCCGCTTTCCAATTGTTCCGGGTTGCCGATAACGCTAATGACAAACGGTGCCCAAACCGGATTGGTATTTACCAGTACCTGCGTTCCCACACAACGAATCTCTGACATGGCCGTAATTCTTTCATCATTAATGGCAATCGCCTCCGCCCCCGAGGCCCTGAGCTCATTAATCAATAGAAGCAGCTCCAAATCATGGACAATAAGATTGTTAGGATTCTCTCCCGGTTCCGGTCTGCGGGGAACATCATTCACCGTAAGAATAATACCGGCCCCTTGAGTAGCTGCCAATCCTCCATACATGTTGGATATCTGTAACTCTTGCTGCAAATCGGCCATAGCCTGGTCGTTTTTGCGGATATTACTCAGTTTCTCCTGCAGAGAAGAAACCTCGTTAGCCAGAGCATCCCGTTCGTCGGTGACCTTGGTCAGTTTCTGGGCCAGCTCTTCAATTCGCTCTGGAGTATATCCTATGGAGTAGCTCTTCGAGGCTTTAAACTGAATAGCCAGCATGATACCTAAAACCAGGCATACAATGGCAATGGTAATCTGTGCACCCTTACTGCGCATAAGCTTTCACCTTCTAGTCTTACTTGATTACCCTTTGGTCTTGATCACCGGTTGCCCGGCGAATCTTAAATCCACATAATCAAGAGCGTCGTGACCGGTCTTATCCAGGTCCTTTTCCAAATCTAGAATACGATTAAAAAAAGCAACCTTTTCTTCCATGCGATCATTCTTTCCCCAGCGAACTTCCGTTCCTTTTTCTGTATAGAGAATAAGTTCTTTTTTATTTCCCAGGAAATGAAAATCGGATATTTCCTGACGATCCTGGCTGGCAATGGCTTCCCAGACCTGCCTTATCATCTTTATTCCCTCGGCTTGCACCGCCTGTCCAACCAATACTCGCTTTGGCAATGGCTCTACCGTAATTATCGGGTATTTTGCCCGCGACATAAAGGGAACCTTATCCAGGCATACCCCTTCATCATCAATATACAGCAAGGCATCCTCGAACGGTATCATAGCCCAAACTTTTCTTTCTACTATTTGCAGCTCAACTGAGCGGGGAAAATGTCTCTCGATACTAGCCTTTTTTACCATCGGATGAACCTCTATCGCCCGAGTGACAAGGTTCTCATTCAGAGAAAAAATGTTGGCACCCGGAGAAATACCGGAAAGCTTGATCACTTCCTCATCAAGCGCCTTTTCATTTCCTGTAACATACACCTTATCCACGGCAAAAAAAGAACTATGTAAAAAGAGATAGATACAAATAAGAATAACCAGCAAGAAAACTGAGATGGCAAAAAGTTTGCGGAATATGACAGAACGCATGGTAGTCTCCTATCCCCGGTAACTTAAAAAATTATAGCAGAATTCACAGGTAAAATCACTAATACTCTTTGATTCTCCCCTTGTTGTTACTATTTTTCTTTATCAAATTACTCATGTTAATCAATTCCCAATTATCCTTAAACATTCAAAAAATCCGGTTTAATACTCCCGGAACTTAAGTGCCAGGATGATTCCCGGAATACCTGTGAGACTGCGCCTTAAGGCTGGAGCCCAATAAGTTAAGTCCGCCTTAACCCCTTTCCTCCACCTCACCACCTGTCCTTGCCGGAAGCTATCTCGTCTTATAAATCAGTGTCAGTCAGCGTTCATCAGCTTCAAAAAAACCCGTGTCTATCGTACCCCTTCAGCGTTCGTCAGCGTCAAAAAAATAATCCGCGCCAATCCCATCAAATCCGTGTTATCCGCGTCTATCGTCCTTTCAGCGTTCGTCAGCGTCAAAAAAGCCCGTCTCTATCGTACCCCTTCAGCGTAAATCAGCGTCAAAAAACTAATCCGCGCCAATCCCATCAAATCCGTGTTATCCGCGTCTATCGTCCTTTCAGCGTTCGTCAGCGTCAAAAAAACAATCCCCGTCTATCGTCCTAATGCTTCTGCCCCTTGCGGATATCAGCCCCCAGCTCGGCTAATTTCAAATGCAGTTTGTCATAGCCACGGTTTACATGTTCCAGTCGGCCTACCTCCGTTTCCCCTTCTGCCGCCAACCCCGCCAGAATCAGCGCCGCCCCTGCCCGCAAGTCGGTAGCTTCAACGGCAGCCCCCTCCAGCAACTCTTTGCCTTTAATAATGGCTACGCGCCCTTCCACCTTGATATCAGTGCCCAAACGCATAAGTTCCTGAACATGCATGAAGCGATTTTCAAAGATAGTCTCCACAACCAGACTGGTTCCCTGGATTGTTGCCAGCAAAGCCATCATCTGGGGTTGCATATCGGTAGGGAAACCCGGGTAGGGCATGGTTTTAATATCAGTTGGCCGCATAGAACCGTTGGCCATAACCCGTACCCCGGAATTGCGAGGGATAACCTCGACTCCGATTTCACGCAATTTAAATATAATGGGCTGAATGTGTTCCAAAACCACGTTTTCCACCATAATATCCCCGCGGGAAACGGCTGCTGCTATCATAAAGGTACCCGCTTCGATTCGGTCTGGTATCACTGTATGTTCTACTCCCCCCAGACAGCGTACTCCCTCGATGCGAATGGTATCCAGACCAGCTCCCCGTATCCTGGCCCCCATGCGGTTCAAAAAGTTCTGCAGGTCAACGATTTCCGGTTCCCTGGCTGCATTACGAATGATGGTGGTCCCAGGCGTTAAAGCTGCCGCCATCATTATATTCTCCGTTGCACCTACGCTGGGGAAATCGAGCATTATTTCTTTTCCACACACCGAACTCCCTCGGCCTTCCATATAACCAAATTGCTCTTTGATCTCATAGCCCAGGTGGCGAAACCCCTTCAGGTGTAGGTCCATGGGGCGACTACCTATGGCACACCCTCCCGGATAAGCTACCCGGGCCTGGTGAAACCTTCCCAGCAAAGAGCCCATGACCAGGTTGGAGGCTCGCATTTTACGGGATATCTGTTCGGGTATTTCACAGGCACTTACCATTCTTCCGTCAATTATCAGTACATCGTTTTCCCTGTTAACCCTCGCTCCCAGCAGTCTAAGAGCCTCCGACATGACCGCAATATCCTCCAGTTCAGGGACGCCGCTTAGCACCACCTCGCCAGAGGAAAGCAGGCTGGCAGCCATAATGGGGAGAATTGCATTCTTGGAGCCGCTTACCCTGACCTGTCCTTCCAACCGGACCGGTCCCTTAACTATCAAGGTTTCCAAAAAGACACCTCCACCGGTCAATCGTCATTCGTAGTCGTTAAAGTCGGTGCAGCAGATTTACCCCTACTCGCCAAACATCACCGGCTCCCATGGTTATTACCAGGTCTTTTTCCCGAATGTTATTAAGCAAGAAGTCTTCCACACTAGCAAAAGAAGGCAGGTATGTACTATTACCCCCGGCTTTCTGAATGGCCAGGTTTACACTATCGGCACTGACTCCAGCAATAGGTTTTTCCCCGGCAGAATAGACTTCGGTGACGACAACCAGGTCTGCAGCAGCCAGGGCTTCTCCAAGCTGTTTTCCCAGCAGTTGGGTACGGGTATAGCGATGGGGTTGGAAAACCACCACCAGTCGCGCCCCGGGAAGATAGGTCCGGGCTGCCTGAATGGTAGCCTTTATTTCTGTGGGATGATGGGCATAGTCATCAACAACGTGAACACCAGCCCTTTCCCCTAATAGCTGAAAGCGTCGTTTCGCCCCTTTAAACTCCGCAAGGGCTCTGCAAACGGGTTCCATGCCCAGGCCCAGCTCCTGGGATACTGCCACAGCCGCCAAGGCATTCAGGGCATTATGCTTGCCCGGTACCACCAGATTAACTTCTCCCAGTATGGTCCCCCGGTATAGAACTGTAAAACGGCTTCCCCCTTCCCGGGGGTTCCAGTTACGAATCGCATAGTCATTCTCTTCACAGTTACCAAAGGTAACCACAGGAGTGTTTATTTCGTTGGAAATCGCCTGTACATGAGGATCCTCACCATATACCACAGCAAAACCACCCGCTTTTGTACCCTGGAGGAACATCTGGAAGGCCTTCTGGATGTTGTCCAGGGAATGGTAATAGTCCAGGTGGTCATCTTCAATATTGGTAATAACGGCTATGTGCGGATGCAGTTCCAAAAAAGAAGCATCACTCTCATCTGCCTCCACTACGGCGTATTCTCCGCTACCCAGTTTGGCGCCGGGTTGGTTGTCTTGAAATTCGCCCCCCACAATAAGGGTGGGGCTTACCCCTGCTGCTTCCAACACTGAATACAGCATGGAAGTAGTGGTGGTCTTGCCATGTGCCCCGGCTACCGCTATACCTTGCAGATTATTTACGATTCTGGCCAGCATCTGCCCTCGTTTTAAAATAGGAAGCCTTTTTTCTCTGGCCCTTTGGAGTTCACTATTCTCAATAGGAATAGCAGAAGAAATCACCACCTGATCTATTCCTTCCAGGATATGAACCGGGGAGTGTCCCTGATAGACTTCAATTCCCATTGCCTCCAGCGCTCTGGTTACCTCATTGCTCTGTAAATCAGAGCCGGTAACCCTGCACCCCTGTTCGCACAGGACCCGGGCAATCCCGCTCATTCCTGCACCTGCGATACCAATCATGTGGATCCATTGACCCGGTGCCATCGGTAATTTGCCATCTCCTTCAAGTGAATTCCCAGTTACACCTTATAGTATGCACAATTAACAAAAGTGGTTACATAGAGGTAAAGTTTGTCCACTCCCTTCCCCCGGAAAAACTAGTTGCATTCCCGGGTTTGCAAACCAGGAACGGGGTGACAATTTAGTCGCGACGTTGATTAGCTCAATAATCTCGCCTCGATTTACAACCGGATTTCTAGACGCCTTGCTGGTCCTCCAAAATAACGGATAAAATATCATCCAGGGCAGAAGGCTTGGCTTCGCGCAACATGTTACTGCGCATGGCAGCCAGGGTATCCCGATTATTCATTAACTTGACCAGGTTCTGGTAAAGAGTATCCCCATCAAAGAATTCATCAATAACCAGCCAGGCAGCCCCCTTGTCCGCAAGAGCACGAGCATTCTTCTCCTGATGGTTATCGGTTGCATAGGGGTAAGGGATTAATAAGGCTGGCAATCCGAGTATGGCCAGCTCGCTTAGAGTACTGGCGCCCGAACGGCATATAGCCAGATCTGCTGCTGCCAGAGCCTGGGCCATGTTAAATATATAAGGCTGAACAATCAAGTTCAAACTGGTCTTATTGCCGTCTATTTCCTGCTTCACCCGTTCCTGCATATCCGCAAAGTGTCCCTCGCCTGTTATCCAGATCATATTAATGGGCAGCTCTCTTAAACGAGGCAAGGCCTGACAGACTGCATTATTAATGCTCAGTGCCCCCCGGCTTCCCCCGAAAATAATTACCGTAAAGGTTCCTTCCCGGAGTTTAAGGGAAAGGCGGGCCGGCTCCGGTCTCACTGACAGTATTTCCTCACGGACGGGTAGACCGGTAACGCGTATCTGGCGGGCGTTTAAGTTCTGAGCGGCTTCGGCAAAGGTCAGCATGGTACAATCCACTCGCCGAGCTAAAATACGATTCGCTAACCCGGGAAATGCATTCTGTTCGTGAATGAAGGTTCGGCAGGGTATAAAGGTAGCGGACAGGACCACCGGGAAAGAGACGTAACCACCTGTACCGAGTACTATGTCGGGCTGAAATTTTTTTACGATCTCCCAGGCCTGTCCAAAACTGGCCGGAAGCCTGGCTAGGGAGCGGGAGGCTTTCATCAGAGAGGAGCGGTTCAGTCCTTCAACCTGAATAGAGCGAAAATCAAATCCGGTCCGGGGAACGATTTCCCTTTCCAGCCCTTTTTCCGTCCCCACATATAGTATCTCGGCTTCGGGAATGCGGGCTCTAATTGCCTGGGCTACAGCCAGTGCCGGATAGATATGCCCACCAGTCCCCCCACCGCTCACTATCATTTTCATAAAGGATTATCTCCTTTCGCCGCAGAGCCTGGAGAATATACACGGCAACTTTAATAGTGACCCTGCACTCGGCTTTGAGTGCAGAGGAAGATTTTAGCCCCCGATAACACTATTGTTGCAAGGTTATCACTATTGTTTTCAGCTATCAGAAAAAACAACCCTGGCTCCTGAAATACTTTACCCGAAGCCAGCAAATATCTATAGCCTATTTAAAAGTACTTGCAAAGTTACCTGCTGTAACGGGATACGTTTAACAACAGACCGATTCCGGCCATGGTAAATAATAGAGAAGAGCCCCCATAGCTGATTAGAGGCAGCGTAATACCGGTTACAGGTAAAGCGCCACAAACCACGCCTATATTGATTGCGGCCTGGAAGACAATCATGATGGTAACCCCGGCCGCCAATAAACTGCCGAACGTATCGGGTGCATTCATGGCTATTTTGAAACCCCGGCGGGCAAATAGTACAAATAGTATGAGTACCAGAAGAATGCCCAGGAATCCAAGTTCTTCTCCCAGGATAGCCAGAATGAAGTCAGTATGCTGCTCGGGCAGATAGAAGAACTTCTGCCGGCTGCGACCCAACCCCATACCAAATAGACCTCCCGATCCCAATGCATAGAGAGACTGGATGGTCTGGTAGCCCTTGCCGGTGGAGTATTGCCAGGGATCAAGAAAGGCCAGCAGGCGTTGAAAGCGAAATGGTTCAAACTTGATGGCAGCGGCTACAGCAGCAATTCCCATGCCTCCCAGCGCCAATAAATGTGACCATTTTGCCCCTGCAACCAGGAGCATAAAGCAGATCGTACCAGCGATGCCAAATGCTGTTCCCAGGTCCGGCTGGCCCATGATAAGGCTGCAAACCAGAGCCATGACGAGCAGATAGGGAAGCACCCCACGCTGAAAAGATTGGATATCGGGAAGCTTAATCTCCATGGTTTTGGCCAGAAACATGATCATGGCCAACTTGGCCAGTTCCGACGGGATAAAACTCAGGAAACCGACTCCCAGCGAGCGGGTGGCGCCCTTTTCGCCTACTCCCAGGGGAGTTAGGACCATAATCAGGCAGACCAGCGCGAAAATACTTAACGGTAAAGCAAAATCCTTCAATCGCTGGTAGTTGATTTTCATTACTACAATCATGGTAGTAATACCGATGAGTGACCACAACAACTGCCGCTTGAAGAAGTGATAGGAATCGTTAAATTCAATATTGGCCTTGACCGCACTGGCACTGAAGACCATGATAAGGCCAATCCCCAGCAAAGCCAGAGTAATGGCAAAGATTACGAAATCTGGCGGTCCCTTTTTAAGCCTCAATCCCCCAGCCTCCTCACAGGGTTAGCCCCTGGACAAGTTTCGTACCAGTTCACAAAACTGATCCCCACGTTCCTCATAACTTGCGAACATGTCCCAACTGGCGCAGGCCGGTGATAACAAAACCACTTCCCCCGGCCGGGCCAACCTGCTCGCCCGGTCTACGGCTTCCGGGAGGTCTTTTACTTCATGTATATTCCGGAAGCCAGCCCCAATGACTGCACTCTTTATTTCCTCCCGGGCCTCACCCAGCAGAATCAACTCTTGCACGCGCTCCTTGATGAGGCTGGCCATCTGCTGAAAACTGGACCCTTTGTTGCGCCCTCCGGCAATGAGGATAAGCGGTTGGCCGAATGACATGATGGCCTTCATAGTCGATTCTGGATTGGTAGCCTTGGAGTCATTTACATAGAGAACATCCTCCACGATAGTGACTTCCTCCATACGATGGCGGACACCGCCAAACGTAGCCAGAGTTTTGCGGATGGCCTCCTTTTCAATTCCCGCCGCCGCAGCCAGGGATACTGCACAGAGGACATTTTCCAGATTGTGAGTTCCGCGCAGACGGATTTCCTCCCGGGGGCATATTTCCTGTGTGCTACCCGGCAGATCAACTACAATCCAGTCCCCGCGTACACAGGCCCCCGGCAGGTCGCGCCCGGCGGAAAAAAACCTTACCTGTGCCGAGGTCTGCTGTGCAAAAGCTCTTACCAACGGGTCTTCAAAATTAAGGGCCAGGATATCTTTTTCCTGCTGATTGGCAAACACTTTGGCCTTGGTTTTGATGTAACCTTCCATACTCTTGTGCCGATCCAGGTGGTCAGGGGTAATATTTAATATGCCGCAGTAATCCGGCCTGAACCGGCGGGTACTTTCCAGCTGGAAACTGGAAACTTCCACACAGATGGAACCCTCCTGAAGCTGGTCCACTACTGTGGTTAAAGGTACACCAATATTACCACCGACCCTGGATTTGCGCCCGCTGTTCTCCAGAATAGCCTGAAGCAGTGAAACGGTGGTGGTTTTTCCATTGGTTCCCGTTATCGCAAAGGTGGAGACTGCAGGATTCTTAATCAGGAAGGCCAGTTCCAACTCCCCAATGACAGGAGTTTCCTCGGGCAGAGAAGCCAAAAAGGGCACCTTTCCCCTGGCTATTCCCGGACTGATTACCACCAGATCATAAGAAAGATTTACGCCAGAAGGGTCTACCCCGGCAAAGACCTTTATCCCTTGTTCTACACACTGAGTATAGGTATTCCCAAGCTGTTCGCGACTCTTGGCATCATAAGCGGAAACCACCGCTCCTCTTTTCTGCAATACTTCCAGGGCGGCTCTGCCACTGCGGGCCATCCCTATAACCAGTACTCGCTGATTGGTAAAATCCATACTTTTTTACCCTTCCCGTAAAAGATACGCTCCTTTTATCGACCTCAGTTATGGCTTCTTATATACCGGTTCCCTTTAAGCCCCACAGACCCAGGAGAACAAAGAGGAAGGATAGGAGCCAAAAGGTACGCACCACTCTGGGCTCTGACCATCCCTTTAACTCAAAATGATGGTGCAGAGGTGACATTAGAAAAATACGCTTTCCGGTAGTCTGGAACGAAATTACCTGCAGGATAACACTGAGTGTTTCCACCACATAGACCCCCCCGATCAGAATCAGGGCAATCTCAGTGCGGGTTATCGCCGCCACTGCGGCCAGGGCTCCTCCCAGCGCCATGGACCCGGTATCCCCCATAAAAACACGGGCCGGAAAGTGATTATAAACCAGGAAGCCCAGACAGGCACCACCCAGGGCGGCACAGAAAGCCAGCAGGGAAAAATGCGTAGTCATCATGGCCACCAGGGCATAACCCAGCGCGGCAAAAAAGGTAACCCCGGCGGCCAGGCCATCCAGGCCATCGGTCAGATTTACCCCATTGGCCGTCCCCATTAGAACCAGTATTAAAAAGGGATAATAAAAATAGCCCAGATCAAAACTGGTTCCGGTGAAAGGAATGATGATACTGGTACCTCGTCCGAAAAAGGTTACCAGCAGAATACCAAAGAAAAGGCCCACGACAAACTGCAGCACCAACTTTTCCCGGGCGCGCAGCCCCAGTGAGCGTTTTAATACTACTTTGATGTAATCATCCCAGAACCCGATCGCCCCAAAGGCAACCATTACCATTACCGCACTCAGAGCTTCCGGGCTGGACCCGGCGACTATAAAAGTTCCTATCATAACTGCGGTAATGATCATAAGTCCGCCCATGGTAGGCGTTCCCGCTTTAACCTGGTGACTTTGCGGTCCGTCGTCTCTTATACTCTGCCCGACTTTCAGCCGGGTAAGAAACGGGATCATAACCGGTCCCATCAGTATACAGACCAGCAGGGCGATTCCAGCCGCCCATAAGCTTTGTAAGGAATAGTATTGCACCGGGCTTCCTCCCTGTCGCCTCAGGTTTGGTTTTCCAATTTCATCAACTTGTCTATCATTGTTTCCAGTTGCATTCCTCGTGAGGCCTTGAAAACAATGGTGTCATTATCCTTAATGATGTACCGCAAATGTTCTAAAGCTGGAGTTTTATCGAAGAAAGAGTGCACTTTGTCAGCCGCCAACCCTGCGTCAATAGCGCCCTGGGCTATATATCCAGCCCGCTGACCCACGGTAATCAAATGGGTTACTCCGACCCTGGCAGCACTTTTCCCGACTGCCAGGTGCCCCTCTATTTCAGTAGCTCCCAATTCAAACATATCCCCCAGTACCGCAATCAGGCGGCCCTGGTCGGATTTGATCTCGCGGCCGGTTTCCAAAGCTGCCGCCATGGAAAGAGGATTGGCATTATAAGTATCATCGATAATGTTTGTGTGGTACGGTCCCTTAAGAATACGCAGACGACCTCCCACCGGTTTATAGTTATCTAATCCCAGTTGAACCTCTTCCCGGTCCAGGCCCATCAATTCACACAAAGCGGCGGCGGCAATTACATTTGTGGCCAGGTAAGTTGTTGGTACCGGAAAGCCTAGTTTAATCTGTTTTCCCCGCATTCGAGCCTCAATGGTTAAACCCTCTGGCCCGGAAAATGCGTCCAGAATACAAAAATCACAATCACTATTATAGCCGAAGGTATATTTTCTACAAGAAAAAGGTTCCGCCGCCTCCAGCAAAAAGGGAGAATCCCCATTAAGGAGCGCAAAACCGTCCTCCCCTATCAGGCCCAAAACCTCACATTTTGCTTGGGCAATGTTTTCCAGACTGCCCAGGGTTTCCAGATGTACCCCGGCAACATTAGTGATGACGGCATAATCCGGCCGGGAAATAGTCGCCAGTTGCTCTATCTCCCCCCGGGCACTCATAGCCAATTCCACCACCGCCGCCCGGTGAAAGGGCTCCATTCTTAGCAAGGTAAGGGGAAGCCCGATTTCATTATTATAGTTCCCACTGGGGTGTAAAACTGGATAACGCTGCTGCAGACAACTTACAATCATCTGCCGGGTGGTAGTTTTCCCCACACTGCCCGTTACAGCAATTACCGGAACTCTAAACTGCTGCCGGTAGGCCCTGGCCAGATTTTGTAATGACTGCAAAGTGTCCTCTACCAGCACCACACCCTTATCGGCGGGAAAGTCCAACTCCTGCAATGCCCTCTGTTCCACCAGCGTTGCCGCTGCGCCGGATTGCAGAGCGTCAGCTATGAATCGATGCCCGTCAAATCTTTCGCCCCGCAGGGGTACAAACAGGCTGGCTAAGCAAATGTTGCGAGAATCGGTCTCAACAGCGGTAATACACTGGTCCGGTTTTCCCTGTAAGAGCTTCCCCTGCACACTGCGACAAACAAACTCCAGATCCATCTTCATCGGACCAGCTCCTTTAAAAATTCCCGTGCAACCCGGCGGTCATCAAAGTCTAAAATCTGATTCTTTACCAGCTGATAAGTTTCGTGTCCTTTTCCGGCAATGACTACCAAATCACCTGGCCGGGCCAGATATATGGCATGATGAATTGCTTCACGGCGATCACTGATAATTGCATAGCGAGAACCTTCTACCTTCTCCAGCCCGGGCACTATTTCCGCAATAATATCCCCGGGATCTTCACTGCGTGGGTTATCCGAAGTAACCACACAAAAATCACTGTAACGGGCAGCAATCTCCCCCATTTGCGGGCGTTTACCCCGGTCACGGTCCCCTCCACAGCCAAATACAGTGATAAGTCGATTCTCTGCTATCTCCCGTGCGGTCCTCAAGATGTTTTCCAACCCATCCGGGGTATGAGCGTAATCCACCACCACAGTAAAATTCTGCCCCGCATCCACCTGCTCAAACCGACCGGCGACACCGGTCACCCTTTCCAATCCCTTTTTGATAATCTGCGGCTTAATGCCCTGGCCCAAAGCAAAAGTTATCGCCGCCAGTGCGTTATAAACACTGAAACGACCGATTAATTTCATAGCCATATTCAGGGTACCCCCATCATACTCCACCACAAAGCGAGTCCCTTTAATAGATATGTCCACCTTACTGGCCTTAACCTGGGCCGGGTTATCAATGGCATAGGTGAGCACTCTTCCCCGACTCACTTCCTGAAAGGCCCGGGCATGGGGATCATCGGCATTAATAACCGCCAACCCACTCCCATCTCCAGGCAGCATTCGGAACAGCTTTTGTTTAGCCTGCAAATAATGTTCCATATTCAGGTGGTAGTCCAGATGGTCCTGGGTAAAGTTAGTAAATACCGCTGCCGTAAATCGAACTCGTTCTACGCGACCGAGATCCAGAGCATGGGAGGACACTTCCATCACTGCATAAGGCAGACCCTTTTCCCGAGTCATTTCCAAAAACTCTTGTATCTCCAGCGCCTCCGGAGTGGTATGGCCCAGTTCCTTGCTTTCATCTCCTACCCGGGCATAGAGCGTTCCCATAATACTGGCGCTTAACCGGGCCTCATCCAAAATGGATTTAATTAAATGGGTGGTGGTCGTCTTGCCGTTGGTTCCGGTAACGCCTACCACCTGCAACTCCCGGGAGGGTTGATGATAGAAATTATCGGCAATGATTGGCAATACATAACGACTATTCGCGGTATGTACTACCGTTACCGGAGCAATAATGGGCACATCCCTTTCCGCCAGTAGTGCAATTGCCCCTGCAGTCAGCGCCTCTTCAATATATTGGTGCCCATCTGTTTTAAACCCCGAAACGCAAACAAATAAATCACCTGGTTGGACCTTACGGGAATCGTAAGCAACCCCTTTAATATCTACGCCAACATCTCCTGCTATTACGGTATATTCAGCTCCTGCCAATAACTCCTCTAAACGCAAGCTGTCATTCTCCTCCTTCCCGGCGGTTGGTTTGTCCTGTTTCCAGAATTATTCCCCAATTGGTTGGAATTTTACCCGGATACTGGAACCGCTGCTAACCACTTTTCCGGGGGGTGGCAATTGTTCATAAGCCAGACCATATCCGTCCGGTAAGAGGTGAAGTCCAAGATCAGCCAGGATTTTGGCTACCTCTTTCATGGATTTGCCCTGTAAATCGGGTATGGTAACCTGACTCTCGGCGTCCCCTTTCTCGAACGGGGACAGGCGAATAATAACTTCAGCGCCATTATTGAGGCGGGTATTGGCCCGAGGGGTCTGCTGCCAGACCACATTACCGGTTCCACTGACTTTGGGTTTCAAGCCCCGACTGTTGACCAGACTGAGGGCTTCCTCCAGGGGCAGGTTTACTACATCAGGAACCAATACGGTGGTATCCTGGGCTTCCGTTGAGCTATCCTGGGGTGTTTTTACCAGGGGAACCTCCAGATAACGCAGAGAGTCTTTCATAATCTCCCGGAAAACCGGTGCTGCTACCCATCCACCAAAGTAAGGATAACCTTTGGGAGCATCTACCACCACAATGCAGACCAGACGCGGGTCATGGGCGGGAGCAAAACCAACAAAGGAAGCCACATATTCATTTTTCATATATCCGCCCCCGGGCATTGCTTTTTCTGCGGTTCCGGTTTTACCCGCACAGCGATATCCGTCAATAAAAGCATTCGTGCCGGTGCCATTGGTTACCTCACCTTCTAGTATCAGGCAGAGCTGCCGGGCAGTTGTTGCCGAAATCACCTGCCCTTTCTCGCGGGGAGTAATTCGTTTAATTACTTTACCGTTAGCATCTACAACCTCTTTCACCAGGTGTGGTTGCATCAGTTTACCCTCGTTGGCTACCGCTGCTACAGCGTTAACAAGCTGAATAGAAGTAACCGCATTGGCCTGCCCGAAAGCCATGGTCGCCAGGTCAATCTGTTGGGCCCTGGCCTGTGGTACCAGTATGCCACTGGCTTCTCCCGGCAAATCAATCCCGGTTTTCTTGCCAAAGCCAAAGGCCCGTACATACTTGTAATAGCGCTCCAAGCCCAAATCCAGTCCTACCTGGACAAACCCCACGTTGCAGGAATTCTCCACAATTTGCGCAAAAGTCTGGCTGCCGTGGGCGCGATGCTGGGAACAGGATATGGTTTCCTTTCCTACGCGGGTAGAACCGGTACAGAAAAAGGTGCTTTGCGAGTTAACTACCTTCTCTTCCATGGCCATGGCAGCGGTGCTTATTTTCATGGTGGAACCGGGTTCATAAGCATCGTTGATCCCAAAGTTGCGGCGGTTTTTGGCCGGGTACTTGTTAAAATTATTGGGATCATAGGTTGGCCGGGAAGTCATTGCCAGTATTTCGCCTGTTTTTGGGTCCATTACAATAGCGCAGGCTGCTTTGGCCTGGCGCTCACGAAATACCTTATCCAGTTCCCTTTCGGTTATATATTGAATGGTTTGGTCAATGGTAAGCACCAGATTGGCTCCGTCCGTAGGAGCGATATATTTGTGGGTAGCCTCTGGTATAGGCCGATTGGCAGCATCCTTTTCGATTACAATGCGCCCGTTTTTCCCGCCAACCAGAGAATTGTAGTAAAAATCAATGCCCTCCAGTCCGGTATTGTCCACACCGGAAATTCCCAGTACGTGGCTGGCCAGGGTTTTATTCGGATACTGCCGGTGACTTTCCTCAGTAAAATGAACCCCCGGCAGCTTCATATCCCTAATCTGCCGGGCCACCTGAGGTGTCACCTGCCTTGCCACCCATTCATAAGAGCTGTTGCGGGTGATCCGCTGCAACAGTTTTTCCTCGTTACTATCCAGGACTACCGCCAGCTGATGAGCAATCTCCCGCTCTCTGTTGGAAGCCAGCACCTCAACCGGGCAGGCATAGATGGAGTCGGCACTAACCGAAATAGCCAGTTCATGGCCATTGCGGTCATAAATGATGCCCCGCTTGGCAGCAACCGGTACATCCCGCATCCGGTTGTCTTCCGCCATTTTGGCAAGTTCAGCCCCACGTACAAACTGCACCCAGACAACCCTGGTTAGTAGAAGGACAAAGATAACGGTAAATAACAAAAAAAGCGTGGCTATACGCTTTCTTACCAGAAGACTGGTTGTTTGCATTCCTGTTATCCACCCCGTTTATACTATTCATTAATGTTTTCAGCCAACACTAAAAGATTAGCATAGATTCTCTTCAGCGAACTGTCTGCCGCCCGGTTGGAAACAGTGTTAGCAGTAACATCAGCCACCTCTACGGGTTTTTTGGGCTCAATTACGGCCACTTCCAGAGGCTGTAAAGCCTTTTTCATACCCATTTCCTGGCTGGCAATCCTCTCTATCCGGGCTAAAGAAGTTCTCTCAGCTATTTGACACTCCATCCTGTAATTGGATGCCTCCAGGCGATCGATATCAGTTTGCAGTCCTACGATCTGGTACCCCAGGGTGGCACTTTTAATACAGAGAAAGACGGCCAGCAGCGCATAGATAAAAAACAACAGACCCAGCTTGAGCATAATCCTTTTCGGGCTTGTTTTACGATAGGTACGCAGAACCCTCCGTGGTTCCTGCCGGGGGCCTCGGTCATAGCCAGGTGCTTCGTACTCCCCAACCCTGGCATGACTGTATCCAGCCTGTAGCATATTATTCTTCCTCCCTGAAAACTAGAACTATATCCTCTCCGCAGCCCGGAGTCTGGCACTTCGGGCGCGCGGGTTTCGTTCGCACTCATGTTCATCAGCCTTCACCGGCTTACGGTTCAACAGGCGCAGCCGGGGTGTGTGGCCGCAGGTGCAGACCGGCATTTGCGGAGGGCATATACACCCCCGCGCCTCTTGCTGCAAGAACCGTTTCACTTCCCGGTCCTCCAGCGAATGGAAGCTTATCACACAAAGCCTGCCATCCCTGCCCAACGCGTTTACTGCCTGAGGCAAGACTTCCTGCAAGGATTCCATCTCGCCGTTTACTGCGATTCGCAAGGCCTGAAAGGTTTTTCTCGCCGGATGTTTTTCCCGACGGTAGGCAGCCGGAACCGCTTCCTTTATAATCTCAACCAACTGCATGGTGGTGGTAATCTCATTTTCCCGGCGCGCCTCTACGATGGCGGAGGCAATCCTGCGGGCGTATCTCTCTTCCCCAAAGCGGAAGAGTATATCGGCAATTTGTGCCTCACTGTAGTTGTTCACCATTTCTTGGGCGGTAAGAGCGTTCTCCCGGTCCATACGCATATCCAGTTCTGCGTCCTGATGAAAGCTGAATCCCCTCTCCGGCGTATCCAGTTGGAAGGACGATACCCCCAGGTCGAGGAGAATCCCGTTGACCTGGTCAACCCCCTGCGAAAAAAGGATTTCTTCCAGGCGACGAAAATTTGCACAGACGTAGGTAACCCGGTTATCATTTAGTTTTTCCCTGGTCTGTTCCAGGATTTCCCGGTCCTGGTCAATGGCAATAACCCGGGCCCGGGGAGAAAGTCTATCCAGGAGCCTTTGCAAATGGCCCCCGCCTCCCAGGGTGCAATCCACGTAAGTCCCCCCGGGGTCAGTAAAGAGAAAAGCAATGGTTGGTTCCAGTAAAACCGGCTGATGCAAAGATTTACCTCCTATATTCCCAGATCAACCAGGCTTTCTGCAATTTCAGCAAAGGAAGCTCCGGCGTTTTCGCTATAGTCTTCCCAGTTTTCAGCACACCAAATCTCCACCCGGCTTCCTACCCCAATAATAACCAAATCCCGTTCAATGCCGGCATAATCCCGCAGATTGGCAGGCAAAACGGTTCTTCCCTGTTTGTCCAGTTCCAGCTCTGACGCTCCCGATAAAAAAAAGCGTACAAACGAACGCACATCAGCCCGAGTCAGGGGAAGGGAATGAAGTTTCTCCTCCACGTTCTCCCACTCACCGGGGGGATAGAGAAAAATGCAGTTGTCCAACCCTTTGGTGGCAATCATTCGCTCTCCCAACTCCTCACGGAATTTGGAGGGAATGGTCACTCGTCCCTTGGGGTCCAGGGAATGCTGATACTCTCCTAAGAACATCTCTCTTCCTCTTTGCGTTCACTTTCAGGGAATCTACACCACTTCTCTCCACTGTCACCCACTCTATTCTATTTTTTCCCCACCCACACCTTCTTTGTGAAAAATGTAACTAAGTCCATTTTCACCGTTTTAGCCCCACTGGGGAGGGTAAAATTCGATACAAATATTGATATATCGCGGTTTTGCCCAGATACCCCGATAAGAGGGAAAAATGAAAAATGAAGCAATGGTCATGGGTCGGCAAGCTTGGCCGGGAAATACCGACCAGGACCTGAAGGGGGGTACGATAGATGCGGGTTTTTTTGACGCTGACTGACGCTGAGGGGGTACGATGGACGCGGGTTTCGCGGATTTGATGGGATTGGCGCGGATTGTTTTTTTGACGCTGATTTACGCTGACTGACACTGATTTAATAAAACGAGATAGCTTCCGGCAAGGGTGGGTCGATAGACGCGGATAACACGGATTTGATGGGATTGGCGCGGATTATTTTTTTTGACGCTGATTTACCCTGACTGACACTGACTAATAAGTTGGATAGCTTCCGGCAAGGGCAGGTCGTAAGGTAGAGGAAAGGGATAAAGGCGAGCTGAACATGTAGGGCTTCGGCTTTAAGGAGCAATCTCACAGGTAATTCGAGAATCGCGCTGGCACCAGATGAGACCGGCCTTTCCGGAACATTACGGCCTGGCCTCGGCCGGTAACGGAGGGGACGCTG
>Ga0116193_1000413_pt1 | contig 41157 bp, 42 predicted proteins | sample AD_UKC115_MetaG_FD_89892 | JGI IMG/M metagenome (GOLD analysis project Ga0116193, IMG submission 89892) | Active sludge microbial communities of municipal wastewater-treating anaerobic digesters from Hong Kong - AD_UKC115_MetaG | ecosystem: Engineered > Bioreactor > Anaerobic > Digestate... | reverse complement strand
GCCTAATTCATCAATATTGTTTGCTGCCAGGTCCAACACCTCCCGGGCCAGTTCAATAGCGCTCCGGTTCTTTGTCCCATGTTGCAGCAAAATGGCAATTAATTCTGCATTGCTAAGATTTGCAGGGCCGGATGCTGCCAGCTTTTCTCTGGGACGATCATCTGCAGGCCATTCCCGGATTGTTTTTTTGGGTGCGACAATTTTTTCCATACTCATATTTCAATTCATGTAAACTAACTGTATTTTCGCACAACCATTTACATCATCACGGTAATATTTCTTTATGCAATCCAATGCCAAAATCTTCTCCGGAACCGGTTCAAAATACCTTGCCGAAAAAATTGCAAAGAAATTTGGTGAACCGCTGGGTAAAGTAACTATCCAGCGCTTTAGTGATGGGGAAATAGGGGTAGAGTTCCAGGAAAGTATCCGCGGCCGATATGTATTTCTTGTTCAAAGTACATTCGCACCCACCGATAACCTGATGGAACTTTTGCTGATGATTGATGCGGCAAACAGAGCATCCGCAGATAAAGTGATTGCAGTTATTCCTTATTATGGTTATGCAAGGCAAGACAGGAAGGATAAGCCCAGGGTAGCCATTGGTTCCAAACTGGTTGCCAATATGCTGGTTGCCGCCGGGGCCGACCGGGTGGTTACCATGGATTTACACGCTCCCCAGATCCAGGGATATTTTGATATCCCGGTTGATCACCTCGATTCCTCTGCTATTTTTATCCCCTATATTGAACAACTCCGGCTCGAGAACCTGACTTTCGCAGCCCCGGATGTAGGGAGTGCAAACCGTATAAGGGAAATAGCCTCTTATTTTGAATGTGAAATGGTGATCTGTGATAAACACCGGAAACGCGCAAACGAAATTGCAAGTATGGTGCTTATCGGCGATGTGAATGACCGCGATGTAATATTAATAGATGATATATGTGATACGGGTGGTACCCTGGCAAAAAGCGCTGGCCTTATTAAAGATAGTGGAGCACGTAGCGTCAGGGCGCTTTGTACCCATCCGGTATTGAGCGGAAATGCCTACCAGAATATTGAAAACAGCGTTCTGGAAGAACTGGTGGTTTGCGATACCATCCCGGTTAATAATACATCAAAAAAAATTAAAATTCTTTCCACCGATGAGCTGTTTGCCGTTGCGCTGAGAAATGCTTACGAAAATAAAAGTATAAACAGTTTATTTATTAAAGGAAGGGTGAGATCTATTTAAGTATTTGATTTTCAATCAGAAATTTTCTATTCCTTAATATTTGATACGATAAACCCTAAGTTTCAGTAATAGAAATCCTTACCTTTGCGCCTCATAAAAAAAATTTCATAATGAAAACAATTACAATCAAAGGTCTGCCGAGGACCGAAAGCGGAAAAAAAGCCACCCGCCAACTTCGCTCTCAGCAACTTGTGCCAGGTGTAATTTATGGTGGTAACCAGGAAATTAACTTTGCAGCACCGGAATCTGATTTCAAGGCCATTATCTACACCCCCGATTTTATGCTTGCCGACATTAGTGTAGATGGAAAATCATTTCGTTGCATTTTAAAAGATATTCAGTTCGATAAGGTGACAGACCGCCTCAACCATGTTGATTTTCTTGAATTGGTGGATGATAAAAAGGTAATTGCAAATTTACCCCTGAAATTTACCGGATCTCCTGCAGGTGTAAAAGCCGGTGGTAAACTGGTTACAAAAATGAAAAGCCTGAAGGTAAAAACCTATCCTAAGTATTTACGCGAATCCATCAATGTAGACATTACCAATCTGGAATTAAATGGAAATATGCGGGTTCAGGATGTGGTAGCCGAGGGAATGGAAGTCCTTAATTCTCCCCGTATCCCCATTGCATCCATTACTATGACGCGCCAATTGAAGCAGGAAGAAGCAGCATCAACTGCTGCCACTCCCGCTGCTGCAGCGGCTGCACCCAAAGCGCAGAAGTAATTTCAAACAAACGAATCCAAAAGGCCCTTGCAAAAGGGCTTTTTTATTACCGGTACTTTGGGGCTTTTCGAAACCCTTACCTTTGCACTCCTAAATTGAGTTTATGGGATTTGACAGAAATACGATCATTGGTTTTGTGTTGATAGGTGCGTTGCTGATCGGCATGTTTTATATTAATAGTAAAAGCCAGCTTTCATATCAGGCAGAGCAAAAAAGAATTGCCGATTCCATTGCGGCTACCCGGCCAAAAATTGATACAGCCGCTGTCAGGCTCGATTCATTGCGCAGGGACTCCGTTCAGGTTGCCAGCCAAACGAAAAATTTCCAGGAAAATACCGGCACAGAAACGATTACCTATATCGAGAATGATGTGCTGAAAGTTGGAATTTCTAATAAGGGCGGCCAACCCAAATGGGTAGAATTAAAAAAATATAAAAAGTACGACGGTAGCCCTCTGGTTCTGGTGGACGGCAGCTTTAACCGGTTTGATTATACCTTAAACGCTGGTAACGGCACAGTGCAGTCAAACCAGCTTTATTATATTCCAACCCCTGTAACAACCGGTTCCGATGGAACAAAATCTATTTCTTTTAGCATTGGCGATTCAAGCGGGAAATCTATCACCCATCAGTTTACCCTGCATCCCAACAATTATGCGCTCGACCTGAACATCCTAACCCGTCAGGGCAATCAGTTTTTTACTCAACGCACCATTCCCATTACCTGGAAAGCGGAAGCCATCCAGGTGGAAAAGAATCTGGAATTTGAAAAAACCCAGGGGCATATAAGTTTTATGGAGGCCGGGGATTATGATTCGGAAATGGGTATGAAATCGGATGATAAGAAATTTTCGAAACCGGTCGATTGGTTTGCTATTCAACAACAATTTTTTGCCCAGGCCCTCATTGCGAAAACAAAATTTTCGAATGCGGCTATTTCATGGAGTTCTCCGTCCGACACTTCCATTCATGTTATATCCAGGACGGAATTAAATGCCCGGGTTGCACTTTCCGATAGTGTGGTACAAACCGCGTCTTTTCAATTTTTCTATGGTCCCAGCGATTACCATATCTTAAAGCGGTTTGGAAACGGAATGGAAGAAATGGTACCTTATGGGAGTGGAATTTTTGCCTTTGTTAAATACATCAACCGGTATTTTCTATTGCCGGTATTCGATTTCCTCCAACGCAATATCGCAAGTGCCGGGATTGCAATTCTTTTGCTCACCTTACTCATCCGGCTTATTACATCTCCCATTCTTTACAAGAGTTATGTAAGCGCTGCGAAAATGCGGGTATTAAAACCGGAGGTGGATGCGCTGAAAGAAAAATTTAAAGGCGATCAGCAGGCCTTTAGCATGGAGCAAATGAAACTTTGGAGATCGGCAGGAGTAAACCCGTTGGGGGGATGTTTGCCCGCCTTGCTGCAAATTCCCATATTCATGTCGCTGTATTATTTCTTCCAGGCAAATATCGATTTGAGGGGAAAGAGCTTCTTATGGGCCAAGGACCTGGCTTCCTACGATTCAATTGCCCACTTACCTTTTTCAATCCCTTTTTATGGTGATCATGTAAGTTTATTCACGCTAACGGCAACGGTCACCAGCTTATTAATCAGTATTTACAGCATGTCGAACATGCAGGACCAAAGTAACCCGGTGATGAAGTACATGCCTTATGTATTCCCGGTGCTGTTGTTGGGCGTGTTTAACCGGCTACCGGCTGCCTTAACCTGGTATTATACTATTTCAAATATCATTACCCTGATCCTTCAGTTTGTAATTCAAAAGTATATTATCAATCATGACAAGATCCTTGAACAGTTGAATGAAAACCGCAAGAAACCGGTCAAGAAATCGAAATTTGCTGAAAGGCTGGAAGCCATGCAGGAACAACAGAAGAAACTGCAGGAAATGAAGGCTAAAAAATCGGGTAAATAATCAACGGGTATTTTGGTTTTCGGCGTGTATTAAAATGCGGCTGCTTTTTGAAGTGAGAACCAGGAATTTCCTTTTATGGGATTTAGCAGAATTTTCGCATTTGTGGAATTATCTTAGCGTCTAAGTTACCATTATGAAATACGTAACATTTGTCTTTTTTGGACTTATTTCAGGGATTTTTTGTTTGGCCCAACAAACGCCTACAGATGTAACCCTTACATACTCCATTAGTATTAATGCACCCCAGAATAAGAATATGGAAAAGGCATTCAACGGAGCTACCTATACCGTCTTTTTAAAAGGAGGGGAAAGCCGGACCGAAATGCACAGCAACCTGGGAACAGAATCGAGCCTTTATAATAATAAGACGGGGCAAGGGGTAATCCTGAAAGAATATAGCGGTCAAAAATTAATGATCACCCTCACGCGGGAGAACTGGAAACAAAAGAACCAGTTATTTCACAGTCTCATATTTTCTTCCGGCCCAACTGTCTCAAAAATTGGCAATTTTGAAGTGAGGCCTGGGGAAGCCACCCTGGATGGGAAGCCCTTTGTGGTTTTCTATTCCAATACCTCTTTATTGCCCAATTCGGATTACAATAACGCATTTGGTAATCTTAAAGGCATTCCTGTAAAATATGATCTGAAATCCGGTAACCTGACCTTTACTTATACGCTCACTTCGATAAGTTATGAAATCATTCCATCAGCAAAATTTGAATTGCCGAAAACAGGATTTAGGGTTATGAGTTACGATGAAAACCAGCAAATGAAACAAGGCTCGAAATAAAAAAACCGCCGAAAGGCGGTTTGATATTTTAATTTGATTTGATAATGAGTTTAAACCCGGTATATCCCGGTTTTACTTCCGGAGTAATAATTTTGGGTTTGTAAGGAACAATGTAAATGCTATTTCCTTTTTGGTAAGTAACCAACTCCGTTGAGGTCAGGGAACACCCTTGTTGTTGGATGTCCGAAAGCAGGCTGCCTTTATATTTCAAGCCGTTTTTCAGGTTTAAGGATAGGCTGCTTTTAAAGGAATTAGTTGTGGCAACATTGAGCATAATTTTTGCCCTGGAACGCTTACCAATCCCCCTGTCGGCAAAAGAAACCAGCATAGGACCCGTTAGGATACACAGCAACAGTATTTTTTTGGCGAACCGACTCATTTTATGAATTTCTATTAATTGTTACAAATATATTAATTTTTTCGCAAAAAAAATATACCGCTCATCACAGATTTATTCACAAAATGGAGAAATTATTACCAAAATTTCCTAAATTGGGATAACCCATTATTAACCAATGAGTAACCATCAACACCGTCAAGACCGGGAAGAACTCCGGGAATTATTACTCCAATACAATAATTTAAAAGAAGGGCGTGGCTACAACTTCATTGAAGAGGATGGATTTGAGCGGATTATTGATCATTTTGACGATAAGGAACAATTTAACCTCGCTCTTGAAGCGGTAGATTTTGCCTTAGATAGGTACCCTTATTCTTCGGGAATGTTTATCCGTAAGGCCGACCTGCTGATTTCACTGAGGCAATATCCCGAAGCACTGGAAACCCTGAACCAGGCCGAGATGTACGATAGCCAGGACATTTCTTTGTATATCCTTCGTACCGATGCCTACCTGGCATTGGATATGCAGGAAAAGGCAGCCCGATTACTGGAAGATGCCATTCAGAATTTTGAAGGCGATGATAAGGTTGACCTGCTTTTTGAACTGGCCGATGTATATGATGATTATGAAAATTTTGAGAAGGTCTTCGATTGCCTGAAATTAATTCTCGAAATTGACGCATGCAACGAAGAGGCCTTATATAAAATTTGTTTTTGGACGGATTTCACCGGTCGGAATGAAGAAAGCATCCGATTACACCAGCAAATAATTGAGGAATTTCCATATAGTGAACTTGCCTGGTTTAATCTGGGTGCGGCTTACCAGGGATTGAAACTGTATGAGAAAGCAATTGATGCTTACCAATATGCCGTAGCCATCGATGAGAAATTCGATTTTGCCTATCGGAATATGGGAGATGCCTTTATTAAATTACGCAAGTACAGGGATGCAATTGAAGTGTTGGAAAAGGTTCTCGAACTCGCAATTCCCGAGAATGTAATTTTTGAAGCCATTGGCCATTGTTTCGACCGGTTAGGAAATTTTGCACAAGCCAGGTTCCACTATAAGAAGGCCAGCCATATGGATCCTGAAGACAGTCAGTTGCATTTTAAGGTTGCCAGTACCTACATGAATGAAGGTAGCTGGTCATACGCTATTAAAGTATTGGAAATTGCCCTGAAAGCCCATAAGATGCAGCCCGAGTACAACCTGGCCATGGGGCGTTGCTATTTGGCACTTGGAAATTTTGAAGAAGCCATCAGCTATTTTGGTATTGTGGTAAGAGTGAGGCCCAAGAACAGCAAGGGGTGGATTGAAATGCTAAAATGTTTTTACGCCGGCAAAATGTTTGAAGAAGGTTTACAGTATGCCCGGTTTGGTCACGAACACCTGGAAACCAAACCGGTTTTTCATTTTTTTAAGAGCCTGTTTCTGTTTGCCCTTGGTAAATCGAAGGATGCTCTGATGGCATTGGAAACGGGAATGTCCCAAAACCCGAAACTCATCAGGCAATTTCTGGAGTTAAACCCTTCCTTTCTCCAACACCAGCAGGTGATTGAAATCATAGCCCGAAACAAGAAGAAAAAGCTGAAGTAGGAGGTCCTGATTTACATTTTTTCATTCATTGGGGTATCTTTGCGCATCTAAAAATTTCTATAGATGAGTTTTCCCCTAAGCCAATTACCCGACCGGAATGCAAAACCCCGTAATAGCGGCCTTACCATGGTAATGGATAAAGGCCTGAGTATTCAGGACCTAAAAAATTTTCTGAGCATTGCTTCTCCGCATGTAGATATGGTGAAACTAGGTTTCGGTACCGCGGTGGTTACACCCAACCTCCGGGAGAAACTGGAAGTTTACCGTTCCTACGAAATGCCAATTTATTTTGGCGGCACCCTGTTTGAAGCTTTTCTTATTCGCAATCAGTTTGATGATTATATAAATGTGTGTAGAGACTTTGGTGTAAGCTACATGGAAGTGAGCGATGGATCTATTACCATCCCTCATTCAGAAAAATGCGGATATATCGAGAAACTCACTAAGCACGGGGTGGTGCTGAGTGAGGTAGGATCCAAAGATGCGACCCACATTATGCCCCCATATAAATGGATTGAATATATGAAAGCCGAACTGGAAGCCGGCTCCTCTTACGTTATTGCCGAAGCGAGAGAAGCGGGTAATGTAGGGATTTACCGGGGTACCGGTGAAGTTCGGGAAGGATTGGTTCAGGAAATACTTACCCAGATACCGGGCGAACGGATTATTTGGGAAGCTCCTCAAAAGGCCCAGCAGTTATACTTCCTTCAGTTGCTTGGCTGTAATGCCAACCTTGGGAATATTGCCCCAAATGAAGTAATTGCACTGGAGGCCATGCGTATTGGTTTGCGCGGAGATACATTTATGCTTTATCTGGAAAAAACCAATTAATTCTTTTATGCGGACCTATGGCCTGATAGGGTTCCCGCTGGAACATTCTTTTTCTCCTGGGTATTTTGCCGAAAAATTTGAAAAGGAGGGTATCCGGGATGCTCAATTCAAGAGTTTTGCAATTTCCTCTATAACTGAATTCTCAAAGCTAACGGGAATGCATAATGGAATTTATGGATTGGCCGTTACAGTTCCCTATAAACAATCCATCATACCCTACCTGGATACGCTCGATGAGGAAGCCAGGGCCATTGGGGCGGTAAATTGTATCCGGTTTCAGGAAGGAAAGACAACAGGGTATAATACCGATTGGAAAGGGTTTCATGATTCCCTTTGCCCGCTTTTAGAATCGCAGCATGTGCAAGCCCTTATTTTAGGTACAGGCGGGTCTTCTAAAGCAGTACAGTTTGCCCTTTCAAAATTGGGCATCCCGTTCACGCTGGTTTCCCGAAACCCGGTTAAAGAGGGGTGGAGTTATTCCCGGTTGGATAGCAAGGTAATTCAGGACCACCGGCTTATTGTAAATTGTACTCCGGTGGGTATGTTCCCTAACCTGTTAGATGCCCCTGCTATTCCTTATACCTTCTTGGGGGAAAACCATATTTGTTTCGACCTTATTTATAATCCTGCCGAAACGCAGTTTCTTAAGATGGCCAAAGCGCAGGGAGCGATTATTCAAAACGGTATGGGAATGTTGAAAATACAGGCAGAATTGAACTGGAAAATCTGGAATTCCTAACCGCCAGTTTCCCGTAAAAAATAAAAATTTTATTTCGGATTGTTTATTGCCCGGTTAAAAATGCCCGGAATGGATCAGGCACAGCCGCCACTCTTTTTTCCTGGTAATTGAAGCAAACCATGCCGGTTTTTGCTTTAGCCGATATAAAGGTCTTATCCTCCCGGGTTGCGTACACTGCATAGAATAATTCAAAGCTAAGCCGGGTTATTTCCCCGCAGGAAATTGAAACAGTTAGCCTGTCGCCATAAAATAATTCGCGTATATATTCTACCGTTAGGTCGGCCATGATAAGCCCGGGCCCGCCTACCCACATTTCAGAAAATGTTCCACTTTTCAAAAATTGCACGCGGGATTCATGGAGGATGGAAATAAGGGCATCATTTCCTACATGGTTCCCGTAATTCAGGTCGGTAATCCTTACGTCAATTTGGGCTTCAAAGAGTTTCTTTTCCGGGATTTCAATTTTTACTCTGGCCATGATAGGTGCTTAAAAAATGAAGAAGTTTTGCCACGGCTTTTTTTCGATGGCTAAAAATATTCTTGGATGTAATATCCATTTCCGCAAAGGTTTGATGGGAGCCGTCCGGAATAAATACAGGATCATATCCAAAACCATTTTCTCCTCGTGGAGTAAGCGAAATTGTTCCGGTACATATTCCCTCAAACTGGTATTCATCCCCATCCAGGAGCAGGGAAATTACCGTTCTAAACCTGGCGTTTCGCTTTGAGTTGCCATCCAGTAAGTGAAGTAATTTTTGAATATTGGCTGCATCATTCCCCTGTTCACCGGCAAACCGGGCACTCCGCACTCCGGGGGCGTTATTTAATGCATATACTTCCAACCCCGTATCCTCACTAAAACAATTCTTTTTAGTTGATTGATAAATAAACTCAGCCTTTGCCCTTGCATTTTCTTCCAGGGTATCGAATGGTTCGGGAATATCAGCCACTATCCCTGCTTCTTTTAATGTAATTAGTTTCCAGGATGGGTCGAGCATGGATTGCACCTCTCTAACCTTATTGGCATTGTTTGTAGCAAAAATCAATGGGTACATCATTTTTTTGGAAACAGGGTTTGAAGGCAACTCCAAAATTTCTTTTTTTCCTCTTTATTTGCTTCCAATATTTTTAGTTCGGGAGTGGACAAATAGGTAATTCCGTCATATTTCTGAACCTGGTAAAAAGGGAAATACAGGGGAAGGCCGATTTGCTCGGGCCCTGTTCCAAGAAGAAATATTATAATCGGTGAAAATTCATTTTTTATATCAGAAATTGTTTTGGGGGAAGGCTCCATATTAAGAATTGCTACATCTGCAAGGGAAAGTCCGATGGCACCCAGCCATTTACCTGTGAATTCCAAATCTTCGTCATCCACAAAAGCGACGTCGGAATTCTGAACCACTAAAAGTATATTTTTTTGGTTGCTGCCAAGGAACCGGATACGGGCTTCTTCCTTTACTTCCAGTTTCTTTTCGTTACTATCCATAGCAACCAGAGAATTTTTATATAATTCCCTGATAAGAAATGGGTTAAGTTGAAATTTGTCTAAACTCATGGATTCGGGATGGGTACCCCCTGAATTTTTTGTTTCTTTGCGTAAAATTAAGGATATGATGACGATTGCTGATTTTAATGTAACTCCGGTTGATCAATCCAAATTGAAAGATATCAACCTGGAGAATATTCCTTTTGGTAAATATTTTACTGACCACATGTTGGAGGTCGATTTTGAAGAGGGTGAATGGAAGACCGTTGAGATTAAGCCTTACCAGCCTTTATTGCTGGAACCCTCTCTGGCGGCTATTCATTATGGTCAATCCATATTTGAAGGAATTAAAGCGTATAAGAACCCGAATGGAGAAGCCTTTATTTTCAGACCCATTGATAATTTCCATCGGTTTAACCAAAGTGCCCGCCGGATGCAAATGCCCGAAGTTCCAGAGGAAATTTTTATGGAAGGCCTCAAAACCCTGATTGGAATGGATCAGGCGTGGATTCCTCAAAGAACAGATCATTCTTTATACATCCGTCCTTTTATGTTTAGCACCGATCATGCAATTGGTGTAAAACCCAGCGCGAGTTATAAATTCATGATTATTTTAAGCCCCACCGGCCCCTATTATAATTTACCCATGCGTATTTACGTGGAGGAAAAGTATACCCGCGCTGCTCCGGGTGGAGTAGGTTATGCCAAAGCTGCTGGTAATTATGGGGCTGCCATGTATGCTTCCGCACAAGCTAAAGCGAAAGGATATGATCAGGTTTTATGGACCGATGCGTTTGAACATAAATATGTGCAGGAATGTGGTACCATGAATGTGTTTTTCATAATTGGAAATACCGCCATTACGCCGGATCTCAATGAGGGGACCATCCTGGAAGGGGTTACCCGCAACAGCGTCATTACCGTTTTGAAGGAAATGGGCTTCTCGGTGGAAGAAAGGCACCTGTCAATACACGATATTATTGATGCCCATAAGGCCGGGGTTCTTTACGAGGTTTTTGGTACCGGTACCGCAGCCACCATTTCGTTAATTAAAGAGTTGAAATACAAGGACTACGAGATGAAATTCGATGTGGATAAATGGAAGACGGCTCCGGATGTAAAGAATCGCTTAAATGATATCCGGTATGGGCTGGCGCCTGATACCCATGGATGGATGTTCCGCGTTTAATATAAAGTTGAAAAAGGCCGGTGTAGAGGAGGCAATTCTTTCCAAATTTTATTTTTCGATCAGGAAAAAACCCCTACCTTTGCCGTCCGAAAATTAAAAGGTACTTTAATGCCAACAATACAACAATTAGTAAGAAAAGGTAGAGAAATCATCAGGTCGAAGAGTAAATCCAGGGCGTTGGATAGTTGTCCGCAGCGCCGTGGCGTTTGTACCCGGGTTTATACCACCACGCCCAAGAAGCCAAACTCCGCCCTCCGGAAGGTGGCAAAGGTGCGCCTTACTAATAAAGTTGAGGTAATTGCCTACATTCCGGGAGAAGGCCACAACCTGCAGGAACACTCTATCGTGCTAATCCGCGGGGGTAGGGTAAAAGATCTGCCCGGTGTACGTTACCATATCGTTCGCGGTAGCCTCGATACGGCTGGCGTAAAAGACAGGAAACAAAGCCGCAGTAAATACGGTACCAAAAAAGCAAAAAAATAATCGCACAAAATATTTTTAGTTACAATGCGTAAAACACAGCCCAAAAAAATCGCTCTTGCGCCGGATCCAAAATTTAATGACATCCTGGTTACCCGTTTTGTAAATAACCTGATGTGGGGTGGAAAGAAGAGTGTTTCTTATAGTACTTTTTACCATGCCCTTGAAAAGGTAGAAAAACAAACCGGCGAAAGCGGATATGATGTGTGGAAGAAAGCCCTTTCTAATATTACTCCCGGGGTGGAAGTGCGCAGCCGCCGAATTGGAGGTGCTACCTTTCAAATTCCTTCCGAAGTTCGGGCCGACAGAAAAATTTCTTTAAGTATAAAATGGATGATTCGCTATAGCCGCGAGAGGAATGGCCGCAGCATGGCCGAAAAATTGGCAAACGAAATCGTTGCTGCCAGTAAAGGGGAAGGCGCTGCATTCAAAAAGAAAGAAGATACGCACCGTATGGCAGAAGCAAATAAAGCCTTTGCTCACTTCAGGGTGTAAATTTTACCAAACCTAATTTTAAAAAATCTGGCTTCCTGGCCAGTTTTTTTTTGCCTATTTTCTCCCTCTTTTAATTTGCAATAGGAACAAATCTTATACAAATGGCCCGGTGATATTATTCGGATATTTTGGGTGTTACTCTTTTGCCTTTGAATTTTCCGAACCTGATTGGGTTGCTGGTGATTCTGGTCCCGATGGAGGGGCAGGTGGCGTTTCGGGTTTAGGTGGATTGGAAAGGCTGTCTGCACTGGCCGGAGCCTCCGGTTGGGAAGGGGCTTGCGGTTTATCCTTCGAATCCTTTTTCCCTCCCCATCCTTTTTCTTTAGCTTTATTATCCACTGCTTTTTTATCTCCCTTTTTCTTCTTCTTTTTCTTATCCATTGGCGTGTCTTCATCCACCCCCTCATCATCTGCCCTCATTTTTGCGTGCTGAATATTGAAAAACCAATTTTCATAGGTTCCTTCATTATCCATGGCATTTACTTCAAAGATGAAATTCTTATGCCTGTCCCAGGTGGTGGTCTTTTGATTAACTGACATACCAATATTGGCAATAAAATGTTCTCCGTCATTTAAGCCAAGAGAGAAAATTGCTTTATCCATCGATTTTCCTTTTCCGCTGAAAATCATGGCTCCCATTATTTTGTCAACCAGGTTCATAAAGAAATCGGCGCTGTCTTTTTTATATAACTGATGATACGAATAAGACCGTTCTTTAAGGATGCGAAGGCTGAGCGGATGCTTTTGAAGGTATTCCTTCGACTCGGTAAGGGCATCATCATATTGCCCGTGATCGTTCAAATCAAAAATTTCCTGCTCGGTCTGCATGTCCTTGAATGGTTTATAGTTAGGATCAACCGTATAACCGATCATTAATGCCAGTACATCCCGGTGCGTTAAAGAACTGTCGTTATTCAAAAACCGGATGAGTAATTTTTTATAATAATATGGGCTTGTTTTATCCTGACTTTGTTCCTGCATTTTCCGAAAGTCGCGCTGATAATTAAACCCTAAGTTCATCAGGCTATCCGCACCGGATGTATTGGTTGTTTGAGCAGATACAGGATTCCCCCATATCAAAAAAAAGGATAAAACCAGAAGATGAAATCGAACCATTACAGGAGGTTTAGATTTACGCAATTTATGGAATAAGTTAGATGACATATAACGATGCAGGTGTAATTATTCAAACCCATCAAAGTGGCGGACAGAAAATTTCGGCAATCATACATCGGACGCTCCCGCCGCCGATTTCCTCGATTATTGGAATTTTTAGGGTAAGAATCCGGGCATGCGTACTTATGGCAGATACCTGGCCTTCGTCCAAAGCCTGGTAGGCCCTATCCGACATTACCTGCAACCGTTCTCCCTTTATATTAATAAGAGCAAGCATATTGCCTGCAAATTGTTCAACCTGTGCAGCATTGATTTCTATTATTTGATGACCTGTTTCAACAAGGAGGTTACGCAGCTTATTCCTTTCATTCGGATTGGAAATACTTTCCAGGCAGATAATAGCATAACCGCTGGCGATGGACATCATCACATTGGTATGATAAATAGGGATGCCCTGATTATCCTTTGCAATAAAGGAAATGGGTTTATATTGTATTGATTGGCAATATGCTTCAAATAAGGATTGATTTGTGCGGGGCGAAAGACACGCGTATGCTATTTTGTTCTCATGATCAAACACCATACTCCCCGTTCCTTCAAGAAAACGGGTTGCAGCAGTTTTTCTGATATCAATAACCTGATTAATAAAGTAATCCTTTCTTAAACGCTCAATGATATCTTCCCTAATTTCTGCCAGCCTGTTTTGGGATAGCATTGGGAAAATATATACTTCGCCTGAATGCGAAAAGGTGATCCAGTTGTTTGGAAAAACGGCATCTGGTTTGGGAGGCAGGGGCGTATCCTCCACCAAACGAACGATTATGCCATGTGCCCTTAACTTTTCTACGGCATCGTCAAACTCATTTTTTGCCTTGCTTGTTATTAGGTTTTCAGCTTCATTGGAAAAATGTTGAAAGGTATTGGAAGCAGCTGTTTGGGAATTAAATCCAAAATGCGCTGGCCTAACCATCAGGATATCAGAAGTCGCTTGTTTCATGGGCGAAGACCCGGTTATTACTTTATATGATTTGAAAATGTATTCAGTAAAGTTACCTATACCAATCAAAAATAAAGCCCCGGGTGGGGCTGTATTATTTAAAAAATGGAATTGATGTCTGTGGAGGGAGAAATATTTAAAAGGAAACACTTTTCCTGAATGCAATAACTTATCCCTTAACCTTAATTACGCGAACCTTCCATTCTTCAGGTCCCTTAATAAGATATTCCCATTTAAAGGGCTCTTTGCTTTCCGCTTCCATTTGGTAGTATAGCGGAAGTGGATCATGGTCGTTGAAAAATTCAAAAGCTTCCCCGGGTTTTATTTCTGCAAATGCTTCATAAAACATTTCGTGGCGTTTGGCAGGAGGGAATGGCCTCAAATCATATTCATTCACTACCGAGAAGCCATCATCGCCCAATCCTGTTTTCGCTTTCTTGGTAATGTGTACCACTATTTCTGTGGGTTCTTGTTTTTTATAAATCCATGCATGTTTCCCTTCAAATTTTTGTACGAAGATTCCGTGGATTTCCTTGGGGTCTTCGGCGGCAATAAGTTCCATGGTATCTCCTTCCTCCATCATGCCGTAACGATGAAAGACAATTTGTTTCCACTCGTCTTTTCCGGCTTTTCTCAGATCGATGAGAGTTGAGATATCCGTAAATTCTCTTCCCTGAGAAGCCTCTGTACGGGTAACTTTTACTTTCCATTCTCTGCCTCCGCGGTTCAGGTAATCCCATCCAACCACATCGCCAAATATGGAACGGAACTCATAAAAAAGAGGAATTGGGTCGTGGTCGTTAATGAAAATAAAATATGCATTAACCGGCAACTCCCTGAAAAGCTGGATTAGTTTTTTATGCCTTTCAATTGGGATGAGCACCCGCATATCCAACTCTTCAGTTGGGTGTATTTGATTTTCCATGATTCTAAATTTTTGCAAAGGTAAAATTTTGCGATGGCGGAGGGTGGAATTCAGCGAAGCAATAATCCCTTTCTGTTTACGATTTCAGGTATTTTTTCTTTCCCGAATAGTTAATCGTAATCCTTTATTTCAGGTATTATGAAATAAGTTGAAAAACTTTTACCATTTAAAAAGTTGTGCCATAGGATCCCTTTTTTTTTAACGAATTGACCGGTATCTATTTCACAATATGGCTAACCAGAATTAAGTGAAATTCATTTTGAATTAAATCAGGAAACCAGTACAATTTTATTGTGATGTATTAGGGGTTGTTAAACGGGAAGAAAAATTCGGTTATGATTTTCAACGTCGGGAAATAAAAAAGCCTTCAGTGAAGAAGGCTTTTATTATATCTGGGGAACAGAATTTGATTAATAATCGCGGTTAAATCCACCAGAATCACGGCCACCGCCATAACCACCGCGGTTTCCGCCACCATAACCGCCACGGCCGCCGCCACCGCGGTTTCCACCGAAACCACCGGAACGTTTTTTGAATCCACCTTCACCGGCAGGGCGAGGCTGCGATTCATTAACGATAAGCTTGCGGCCCTGAATCTCAGTTTCGTTAAGATTGGCGATAGCAGTTTTAGCTGCTTCGTCATCTGCCATTTCAACAAAACCAAAACCTTTGCTGCGGCCACTCATTTTGTCCTTGAGGATTTTGGCGCTGCCAACTTCGCCATAAGTAGCGAAAAGGTCATTAAGATCCTGGTCAGTCATAGACCAGCTCAGATTTCCAACATAAATGTTCATTGTACAAAAAGATTTTAAAAAATAAAAAGAGTACCGATAATGTCTTTAGTGAAACAATGAACTGAGAATCTTAATGATAATCAAGATCAGCCAACAGTAATACCAAAACCATTAAAAGCGGCGTAAAGGTATGATTTTTCTCAAAAAAGAAGATAAATGTGCAGAAATATCAAATAATTTTTGATTTTTAAAAAAATGCATGTTTTTTATTGTTTTGATGAAAAATATACAATAATTTATCAATTTTTTATATGTACGATCATTAAATTGCAAGTTTTCAGTAAAATGGCATAAATTGTTTACATGTTCAATAAATTCATATCGGGTTTAGGAATTTCAGCCCCCCGATTTAATACAGGTACCCGAAAGGGTTAATTTATGCTTTCATTCTCCGTGTCTTAATTTCATTTTTAATTTTTATGCAGGTATTAAAGTTTGGCGGCACTTCCGTTTCAAGTGCAGAAAATATGCTCCGGGTTGGCGAGATCGTGGATCTGGCAGTTTTGAAAGGAAGAACCCTGGTGGTATTATCTGCTATGAGTGGAATAACAGATTTATTGCTGGAAGCCTCACAACAAGCTGCCTCTGGAGATTTTGCCTGGAGTTCAACTTTTGAAATAATTCAAAAGCGTCATCAGGATTGTATGAACCAACTGTTTGCCGGGAATCCGGTTCCGGGACTGGCAAAAAAATTGTCGGAGGATTTTGAAGAACTGCACATGCTTCTAAATGGAATTTTTCTCCTGGGCGAACTTTCGGATAAGGTAAAAGACAGGGTGGCCGGATTTGGAGAATTATTGTCGACTCAAATATTTGCAAGCTGGTATAAAACAACAAAGAATGATGTGGTTTGGGTGGATTCGAGAGACTTCATTATCACCGACAAGAATTTTGGAAAGGCATCCGTAGTTACGAAAAAAACAAACCAAAAGATCATCGGTTATTTTGCAAATAACAAACATCAGGTATATGTGTTTCCGGGTTTTATTGCAAAGAGTGAAGACGGGTTTCCTACCACTCTGGGAAGAGGAGGATCGGATTATACGGCTGCGCTCATCGGTGCAGCGCTTGATGCAGAAGTAGTGGAAATTTGGACGGATGTATCGGGTATGATGACTGCCGATCCCCGGATTGTGAAAAACATTAAACAAATTCCGGAGATGTCCTACCAGGAAGCAATGGAGCTTTCTCATTTTGGAGCCAAGGTAATACACCCGCCTACCATCAGGCCCTTAATGAAAAAGAATATCCCGGTATGGATAAAAAACAGTTTTCAGCCATTAGCCGAAGGAACCCTGGTACATCACCGACAATCGAACCCGAAGCAGGTTGTATCAGGCATTTCCAGCATTAACAAAATTGTTCTGATAAGCCTCGAAGGAAGCGGAATGATTGGTATTCCCGGATTCTCTAAAAGACTTTTTGAAGCGCTGGCTTCCGAGAAAATAAATGTGGTGCTTATTACCCAGGGATCTTCCGAACATTCAATTTGTGTGGGTATTGAAGAACCTAATATGGAGAAGGCCAAAATCTCCGTTGACCTTGCCTTTGAATATGAGATAAGCCAGGGGTTGCTCGAACCGCTTTCGGTAGAGAGGGACCTTTCTATTGTGGCCATTGTGGGCGATAATATGCAAAACCATACCGGAGTAAGCGGGAGGATGTTCAGTGCATTGGGAAGAAATGGGGTCAATATCCGTGCCATCGCGCAGGGCGCTTCCGAAAGGAATATCTCAGCCGTCATAAATACAATGGACGTAAGCAAGGCGGTCAATGTGTTGCATGAAGAATTTTTTGAAACCAGCCTCAAACAGGTGAACCTTTTTATTGCCGGAACTGGTAATGTGGGTAAGCGGTTAATTGACCAGTTATTACAACAGCACGAGTATTTAAAAAGGCACCTGCGGCTAAACGTTAGAATTGTGTCGCTCGTTAATAGCAAAAAAATTCTTTTTTCCAATTTGGGTATTTCGCGAAACTGGCAGGAGGAGTTAGAAAAGGGGGCGCCGTTCAGTCTCACGGAACTTGTGAACCTTATCCGGGAGATGAATTTAAGAAACAGCATTTTTGTGGATGTAACTGCTAACGAAGAGGTAGCGGGAATATACCCGGCACTGCTGGAACGATCCGTAGCGGTGGTTGCCTGCAACAAGGTGGCAGCGTCTTCCGGGCTAAATTTCTATAAAACCTTGAAAGATTTATCTTCTAAGTTTAAGGCACCATTTCTCTTCGAAACCAATGTGGGCGCCGGATTGCCGATTATTGGTACGCTTAATGACCTTATCCGGAGTGGTGATGAAATACATCGGATTGAAGCCGTATTAAGCGGCACCCTGAATTTTGTTTTCAATAATTATGATGGAACCCGAAGTTTTGCAGATATCGTAAAGCAGGCCCAGAACGAAGGTTATACGGAACCGGATCCCCGGTTAGACTTAAGTGGGAAAGACGTGATGCGGAAAATTATGATCCTTATTCGCGAGGCCGGAAAGGAAATTGAAATGGAAGATATTTTAAATGATACATTCCTTCCCGATTCGGCAAATGCAGGGAGTGTGGCCGATTTTTATAAGGCAATTGAAAAGGAGGAGCCTCATTTTAAATCGCTGTACGAAAGGGCCAGTAAGAACGGCCATAAATTAAAATTTGTAGCAAGTTATGCGGATGGAAAAGCAAAGGTGGGATTAATGGAAATTCCTCCCGCTCACGACTTCTATCATTTGTACGGCAAAGACAATATTGTATTATTTTATACCAACCGCTATCCGCAACAGCCCATGGTGATAAAGGGAGCAGGGGCAGGTGCCGATGTAACTGCTTCGGGTGTGTTTGCAGATATAATTCGTGCATCAACCTTGTAGTATGGAAAAGGAGATAAAAGTTAGGGTACCCGCTACCGTTGCAAACCTGGTCTCCGGGTTTGATGTGCTGGGGATGGCTATCTGTGAGCCATTTGATGAAATATTCCTGCGGAAATGCACCACCCCGGGGATTAAGATTACTCATACAGATAATTTTGGATTACCCACAGAGGCAAACCAAAATGTTGCGGGAGTATCTTTGATGGCCATGACCAAAGCGATTGGGAATATGCAAGGGGGGTGGGAAATCGAGATACATAAACACATTAAACCGGGAAGTGGCCTGGGTTCGAGTGCGGCCAGTGCAGCAGGAACTGTATTCGCAGCAAATTCATTATTAGGGAACCCGTTTACCCTGCAACAACTCGTTCCATTTGCTATGGAAGGGGAGAAGCTGGCCAGTGGTGCGGCACATGCCGATAATATTGCGCCCTGCCTCTTTGGCGGGGTAACGCTTATCCGGCCTGATGGTAACGCTGAGATTATCCAGCTCACCTCACCCGATATTTTTGTGGTGGTGCTTCATCCGCAAATTGAATTGAAAACGGCAGATGCAAGGAATGTGCTGCCTAAAGAAATTTCGATCAAAGACGCCGTCAGGCAGTTTGGAAATGTAGGGGCTTTGGTTGCCGGAATTTGTACAAATAGCCCGGCCCTGATGGCAAAAGGAATGATTGACCTGGTTGCCGAACCCTACCGTAAAAAGTTTATTCCCCTCTTTGATGAAATGAAGCATGCCGCATTATCAGCAGGAGCCATCGGCGGCGGAATTTCGGGTTCAGGCCCCTCTGTTTTTATGATTTGCGAGAATAGGCAGGTAGCCGTAACCGTGGAGATTGCCATGCACAAAAAATTTGAATCTTTAAAAATTCCATTTCATACCTACCTTACCAGGATTCAGACAAAGGGTATTGAAATTCTCTGAGAATGAAATATTATAGTCTAAATAAAAATGCACCCCTTGTAAATTTTCGAGAGGCAACTATTAAGGGACTTGCCCCCGACAAAGGTTTGTATTTCCCTGCTCATATTCCATTGTTTGGAAATGATATGCACAGTGAAATTATGCAGGGAACAAATGAAGATATTGCTTATAGGGCCATACTGCCATATGTGGGAGATGTGATTCCTTCGGAAAGGTTAAAGAAAATTGTGACCGAAACAATCAATTTCCCTATACCGCTTATTCCGCTCGATTCATTTACCTGGTCCCTGGAAATGTATCATGGCCCTACACTGGCATTTAAGGATATCGGAGCCCGGTTTATGAGCCGTTGCCTGGGTTATTTTGCTCAGCAGGAAAATAGAAAACTTACGGTACTGGTGGCAACTTCCGGCGATACGGGAGGCGCGGTAGCCGATGGTTTTTATGGAGTGGATGGAGTGGATGTTGTGATACTTTACCCATCGGGGAAAGTAAGTAACGTGCAAGAAAAACAAATAACCAGTTTAGGTGAAAATATTCATGCACTGGAAATACAGGGCGACTTCGATGATTGCCAGCGGATTGTAAAAGATATATTTAACAACAAAGAAGTAAATGATAAATTATTCCTTACTTCTGCCAATTCCATAAACGTAGCCCGCTGGCTTCCCCAGCAGTTTTATTATTTGTTTGCCTGGAAAGAACTTGGAAGTAAAATCAAGCCTGTGATTTCCGTACCCAGTGGAAATTTTGGAAACCTTTGTGCCGCCATGGTTGCCCATATTTCGGGAATGCCGGTAAAAAAATTTATTGCTGCCTGCAACAGCAACGACACCATACCCCGGTATTTGCAAACCGGGAAGTATCGCCCAAATAAAACCACTTCAACTATTTCCAATGCCATGGATGTGGCCAATCCCAGCAATTTTGTTCGCATCGAGGAATTGTACCATCATGATCTTTCTCGTTTAAAAGATATGCTGATTGCTGTGAAGGTAACCGAAGAAGAGACAGCGGGGGCCATCAACCGGGCATTATTACAATACAATTATCTGTTAGACCCACATGGTGCGGTAGCGTATTGTGCGTTAAAGAAATTTCAGGAAACCAATCCCGAAAGTTTGGGTTACCTGGTAGAAACAGCGCACCCCGTAAAGTTTTTTAATGCCGTTGAATCTATTACCGGAAGAACGGTTGAGATTCCAGACCAGGTATTGCTGCAATTACAAAAGAAAAAGAGAAGCCTTGTATTGGAACCTGATGTGAAACAGGTTATTGATTTTTTATTTTCGCTTTAAGCACATTAATAAAACGGGCTACCCGGTAGCATGAATCGTAGCTTTCAATAGCGGAGTAAATAAAAAAAGCCCCGTAATTACGGGACTTAATGCTGGTTGATTGGGTAATCAATTTATTCGGCAACTACTTCAAATTCAACCTCGGTCTCGTGTCCGTTGCCAAAGTCGATTTTTGCTTTGTAAGTGCCAAGTTCTTTCACTTCATCAATAATCTGGATACGCCTGCGGTCAATTTCATATCCTTTCTGGTCTTTAATGGCGCGTGCAATTTGCACGGAAGTAACGCTACCAAAGATCTTACCGCTGGTTCCTGTTTTTGCACCTACTTTTAAAGAACCTTCCTTCAATACAGAAATTACATTGTTAATTTCTGCAAGGAGTTTGGCTTCTTTCTTGGCCTGCTGCTTAACCTTTTCCTCCATTTGTTTGATGTTGCTTGGGCTAGCCTCAATCGCTAATTTTTTAGGGATGAGGAAGTTGCGGCCATAACCATTTTTTACAGTCACCAGTTCGTTGGCACCGCCCAGGTTATTTACATCCTGAATTAATATTACCTGCATGAGTTTTGCATTTTTACCCAATTCGTACTACGAACTTTCTCAGCCTTTGGCTGATTAGGGTGGTTTAAAATTTTATTTCAATAGATCGGTTACATACGGGAGGATGGCCATCTGGCGCGCTTTTTTAACTGCCTGGCTAACCTTGCGTTGGAACTTTAATGAGTTACCGGTGATACGACGAGGGAGCAATTTCCCCTGTTCGTTTAAGAATTTTTTTAGAAATTCACCATCTTTATAATCGATGTAATGAATTCCCATTTTCCGGAAACGGCAATATTTTTTAGGACGGTTATCCGTTTTAATTGCCGTAAGGTATTTTATTTCATTCGCTCTTGCCATATTATACCTCCGCATTTTCGGTTACAGATGATACGCCACTTCTCTTTTTAGCATTATACTCAACGGCGTATTTGTCGAGTATAGTGAACATGTGACGCATAACTGATTCGTCACGCAAAAGTTGAATTTTCAACTTTTCATTGAAGCTGGATGGCGCTTTGTATTCCATTACCCAATACAGACCAGTGGTCTTTTTGGCAATCGGATACGCCAGTGATTTTAATTCCCAGGGCTTGCTGTTTACTACTTCTCCTCCGTTTTCTTTTACAAAGGATTCGTATTTCTTCTGAGCAGCTTTGTACTCATCATCAGAAAGAACCGGGGTAAAAATCACCATCAATTCGTAGTTGTTCATTTTACCGTTTTTGTGAATAATTAAATGATCCGCCTTTTTAAGCGGGGAGCAAAGGTACGTGAAAACTTCCAATTTTTGAAGAAAAATTATTGAATTTTAAATAATATATAGTTGGTGTATTATATCTGTAAGTAGTTGATAATTATTTTGATATTATTTTTTTTGTACGAAATTGGAAGGGAGTTATTATTCAAAAATCCTCATTCATTGAAGTGGGTGTAGAAAAAAATCAATTTTTAATTTATGGAAAGATCCGGGGAGTGATCCCGGCTGGCAAAATGATTGGTCTCAACCTATAATCCTTAACAGCACCAACGAACTAATAGGGAGTTTATAAAAATTTTTGGAGTCAGGATCAAACGATAATTTTTAAATTGTCATTCCAATGGATTGAACCCCGGCTATGGAAAGTAGTTCCATTTGAATTTTAGTCAGACTCTTTGTTATTTCAGACAGGCCATTTTTAACCGATGCAATTAATGAAACAAATCAACCTTTTTCCCAATTCGGATACCCGCCACAAGCCTAGAAATCAATATGAGGCAATTGTATATTTTATGGCTAACCTGGATATTGAAATGGTGAGTTCATTTTTAGATGAGCATAAGACCTATCAGAATTTCCCCAAGTATATTTTTATCCATAAACTAATGGAGGCATTTAGCAGTTTTCAAAAGGCCGGAGACAAAATTCTAAGTATTCATAAGGGTAAATGCTCAGGCTGTTCCCGTGGTTGTGCCGGTTTTACTTTCTTAGGGAACCAGGGGCACTTTATGGATATACTTTTTTTATTGGATGGAACAACGATTAAGGATATGTATGAATGTGATGATTTTGAAAATGACAATCTCATTCCAAATAAATTACACCGGGTATCTATTGATGAGGCGGAATCACTATTCACCGACTTTGATGATGAAGAAGACGATGACGAATGTAATGAGGATGAGAATGAGTTTTGATAATTTTCCATACTACTTTCCCTTCCCTATTTCATCTAAAAATCAGGAAAATACTACCCGGATATATCATTCAGGAGATACCTTCGGATTCATCTGGAAATACGCCGAATGATGATGATATTGAATCGTAATTAGGGGTGGAAAAGTTGCTTTGTAGAAACGTTAATCCGGTTCCAAAAGTTAATCTGCCCAATCACAATAATAATTTGTGCAATTTGGTGATCGGTAAAATATTTTCTCATATCCTGAAATGTATTTTCCTTTACTCCATGTTCCGATAATTTGGTTACCTCTTCCGTAAGTGCCAGGGTTGCACGTTCTGCTCCTGTGAAATAAGGGCTTTCTTCCCAGGCGGATAGGGCATAAATCCGTTGTTCAGTTTCTCCTCCCTTCCTGGCATCTTCGGTGTGCATCTCCAGGCAATACGCACATTTATTAATTTGGGATGCCCTGATTTTAATTAACTCTTTCAATTTATGATCGAGCCCGGTGGATGCAATATACTTTTCCATTTGAAGCAATACTTCAAATGACTTTGGTTCCAGGGAAGCTATGTTAATTCTTTCATTCATGACTTTTAATTTATTTTATAATCTATTAAAATTAACGCGAAAGGTGTCAAAAAGGTTGAAGAGAGTAGAAGGTGATTTACTATTTTGGAAATTTTGTCAGATTGCCAGGATAATAAATCATAATAGCAAATAACTTTTCGCTGTGCATCTCCTGTTATGTAACCTATCCTTTTGTTATTGATTCCCCCAATTACCCAACCGGAGAAATTGCAAGATTCGGTTTCCTGTCCTCCTTATCCGGTGTTTGAGTTGTGGAAAGGGAGAAGTGGATTTCGCCTCGTTATAATTAATATTTTGAAAACTGGCAGTACCTGTTCTTTTGGAAAGGGGTGCTTCCCTGCTTTTTTTTTCGATAACCAGGATACTGTCGTAGTAATGCACTGAGTCAACAGATTGGGTGAAGGAATTTACCCGCAAAGATTTCTGTTTGGAATGATAGGCGTGTAAGAAATCTATAAAGTTCTTGCTGTACTCAATAAAAGTTCCTCTGCGTTTATGGCCACCGCCAAACTCCAACCAGTAGGAACTGTGCAGATCCTCGCATAAATACACCCCGTCAGCTTTTACCTGGTCAAATAACTCTTCAAAGCTGACAATTTGTTGCTTCATGGTATGTCCGCCATCATCAATTAAGATATCAATGGGTGGAATTTGTTTTTTTACCTTTCTTAAGAAATTCCTGTCTGATTGTGATCCAATAAATATTTGGATATTCTCTTCTTCAAACTCCTTGCAACGGGGGTCTACATCTATGCCATATATTTTTGCTTTGTTTCCGAAATAGCTTTTCCACATCTGCAGGCTGCCTCCCTGTGATACACCTATTTCCAGAATAGTAATTTCCCGATTTCTAAACCTGCTGAAATGTCTGTCGTAAATATCAAAATAATGCACCCATTTGTGGATGAGCCGCTGATTATTCTCCCAAAAGTATTTTTCTAAATCGTTCATCGTTGGGGGTTGATATTTATTTCTTACCAATTGCAGGTCCCGGCGTACTTGAATTTGATACAGGATATTTGCCGAAATATAAAAAAAGCCCGGTTAAGGGCTTTATTACTTATTTAATAATGATAAAACTTTCGGTAAAGAGTTGCCGGTTATTGGCAATCCTCACTACATACCTTCCCGGAGGGAGTGCACTTCCACTTATATTAATCTTGCTAATTCCCTGGGCAGCTTTCGTAACACTCACCTGTTTTCCTGCGATATCATAAATACGAATTACAGAAGGTTCTGCCAGGGTGGAATTAAGCCTAATTGAAATATCTCCTTTCGATGGATTGGGATACACAAAACAATTGGAAATTTTTCCCGAAATCCTAACGGCAACGGTTGAACTATATTGAGCTTTGCCATCAATATCTTCCATTCGCAACCGGTAATACACGATTCCACCCGCAGGTACATCCAGGTCATGAAAAATATAGGATGGTGAGTTCGTGCCGTTTACTGTCCCAATTTTTGTGAAGTTTGTTCCATCCAGCGATTTTTCTATCTGGTATTCTTTAAAGTTGGTTTCGTAGGTTGCTTCCCAGGTAAGTTGTATTTCCTTGGATTTTAAATCGGCCCAAAAACCGGTAAGGGTAACGGGGATAATTCCTGTGCATTGAAAAACAAGGGCCACATACTCCGGGTGATCTATATAGGGGTTCCGGTTGTTTTGTTGGCTGTAAACTAAATCATTCCGGCGTGTTTCCCTTGCATCCACCGGATCGGCAAGGTGCCAACTGTACAGCATGCTCAGGTAGGGGAGCTGTAAGGAGGGATATAATGCATTGCTGTTATCAATAACTTTTTCAATTCCCGAAGTGGGGTTAGTACTGTACCAGCCTGCCAGATCATCCTGGTAGCGCGTAACAATATAGAAGTATCCTCTGGCAATATCTCCTTTAATGCCTGCATCGGGTTCCCACGAAATGGGGATGGAAAGTCCCGGATAATTAGCCGGCCCCAGTTTACCCAGAACAGGATTTGGGGGCATGGGGTATGTTCCGAATTGACCGGAAACCGGAAATTGAAAAGTGGGAGCGGATACATTGGCGAAAGGATAATTAGCCCTTCTGGAATTTAGTTTAGAATCCGCCGGTCTCACATTAAAAAGATCGGCCTGGGTGGGCGAAGGGTAAGTGCCATCTGAATTTTTGAACCAGGCCCTGGGAAAAGTATGTTCCTTATTCCAGCAAACACCTTCGGTGGAAGGAGTGGTACCTCCACAAAAACCGCCTGCAGCAGATTGGGCCATTGAAAAAGTATATGGCTCGGGACCTGAAATATTATTTGAATAAATATCCCAGGTAATGAAGGTAGATCCATCATCGCTACGGATCGTATCTGTAATTGGCATTTGTACATCATCCAACTGCCCGTAAACCAGGGATACCTGGCCATTGGCTACAATATTTCGAAGCGCATTTTTTAACGGCTGGCAGGAAAGCCCGGTAGCAGCATCATAATACCCGGGAGGAATCTGGCCGAACGAAACATGGACAAGGAATAGTAAACAAATAGAAGTAAAAATGTTTTTCATATCCGTAATCTAAAAAATATTCGGGAATTAAAAAGCCCATCAATGGGGAATTGACGGGCAGTAAATATCATTAAATATTCAATTATTTAGAAAGACTGTTGACTTTTTTTGCCAATTTACTTTTGAGATTGGCTGCTTTATTTTTGTGGATGGTGCCACGTTTTGCTAATTTATCAATCATGGAAGCAACAGAAACCAACTTATCCGTAGCAGCTTTTCCATCGGTCAATGCACGTAAATCGCGGATGGCATTACGGGTTGTTTTGCCATAATAACGGTTACGTTCATTCCTTTTAGTGCTCTGCCTTACGTCCTTCTTGGTTGCTGAATGGTTTGCCATGCAAATAATTTTTGGGCTGCAAAGATAGGGAATCTTCCAAATACCTGCATAAAATTATCGGGAATAATTTTTTATGTCAACAACAGGTAAAATACAGCCCTAAATCCGTTGTAAAGCCTCCTAAATCATTAGCTTAACTGGTATTTAATAGCGATATTTGCCGTTCCAAAAGAAAAACGTTTCCAGAAAACCATTGTTAGATGAAAGATTTTCAATATATAACCAATTCACACCCCGGTTATATTGAGGGTGTTTATACTGATTTTGTAAGAGATCCTGAATCGGTTGATCCGGAGATGCGTAAGTTTTTTGAGGGTTTTGATTTTGCGGTAACCCAGGGCAGGAATGGTTCAAAACCGGGTGAAGCAATTCCCATTTCTGACGCTGTTGTTACCAATCTGGATAAAGAATTTGGGGTTTATGGGCTGATCCAGGCTTACCGGCAAAGAGGCCACCTGATTGCCAAAACGAATCCTATTCGGGAAAGAAAGGACCGTACCCCATCCCTTCGTTTATCCGATTTTGGACTAACGGAGGCAGATTTAGATACTGTTTTTTCAGCCGGAAAATTCATCAAACTGGAGAATGCCAGTTTAAGGGAAATTCTCGCTAAGCTTACCCGGGTGTATGCCAGCCATGTAGGTGTTCAATATGGAACCATTCGGCGGCAGGAGCGGATACAATGGCTCTATGACCAGGTAGAAGAAGAATTTACCAAGCCCTTATCACTGGATCAGCGGAAACGAATTTTGCAGAAGCTGAATGAAGGGGTCATGTTCGAAAAATTCCTTCATACTAAATATATCGGCCAAAAACGCTTTAGCCTGGAAGGGGGGGAAACCACGATTGCTGCGCTGGATGCAATTATTAATACCGCTGCGGAAGACCGGGTGGAGGAAGTGGTGATGGGTATGGCCCACCGGGGCAGATTAAATGTCCTGGCTAATATTCTGGGTAAAACCTATGAACAGATCTTTACAGAATTTGAAGGGACAGCCCCTTCCGATACCACTATGGGAAGCGGCGATGTTAAATACCATCTCGGGTTTAGTAGTGAGGTAGAAACAATCGGAGGAAAGAAAATCAACTTGAAACTTTGCCCCAATCCTTCACACCTTGAGGCCGTTGACCCGGTAGTTTTGGGCCTCGTCAGGAGTCAGGCCGATACCTTATACGATAGCGATTATGATAAAGTGCTGCCCATCCTGATACATGGGGATGCCTCTTTGGCAGGGCAGGGAATTGTTTACGAAGTATTGCAAATGAGCAACCTGGATGGGTATTATGCCGGAGGAACCATCCATTTCGTAATTAATAACCAAATAGGATTTACCACCGATTTTGATGATGCCCGAAGTTCAGACTATGCCACTTCTATTGCTGCCCTGGTGAATGCCCCTGTTTTTCATGTTAACGGAGATGATGCAGAGGCCGTAGTAAAGGTGTCAGAAATTGCGATGAAATTCAGGCAGAAATTCAATTGCGATATTTTTATTGATATGGTTTGTTATCGCCGGCATGGGCATAATGAAGGCGATGAACCGAAATTTACCCAACCGCAGTTATATGCCTTAATTGATAAACATCTTAATCCGCGGGAAGTATATACCCAATACCTGATACAAAACGGGGAACCCGATGCCAAACAACTGGCAAAGGATATGGAACAAAAATTCCTGAACGATTTGCAGGAGAGGCTGGATAATGTAAAACAACATCCGCTTCCTTATACGTATCAACAACCCCAGGAATGGTGGCGGAGCCTTCGCAGAGCAACTCCTGCCGACTTTGATAATTCGCCTGTTACAGCTATTTCATTGGAAGAGGTGAATCAGCTTTTTGATGGTTTGATGAAATGGCCTGATAATTTTAAGCCCTTGCGGAAAGTGGAGAAATTATTGAAGGATAAAGTAAAGCTGTTTCAGGATGATCATAAAATTGATTGGGCTACCGCCGAACTTATGGCCTACTCCAGCCTCCTGTTGGATGGAAAAAATGTGCGGATGAGCGGGCAGGATGTTCGGCGAGGTACATTCAGTCACCGGCATGCCGTTATTTATGATGAGAACAGCAATGAGGGATATAACCGGCTCGATCATTTTGAAGAAGGCCAGAACCCATTCCGGATTTACAACTCGTTATTAAGTGAATATGCCGTTTTGGGTTTTGAATATGGGTATGCCATGGCAAACCCCAATGCCCTGGTTTTATGGGAAGCCCAGTTTGGTGATTTCTGTAACGGAGGCCAAATCATCATCGACCAGTTTATTGCGGCTGCAGAAACCAAATGGCAAAAAATGAATGGATTGGTTATGCTCCTTCCGCATGGGTACGAAGGGCAGGGGCCTGAGCACAGCAGCGGACGCATGGAAAGGTTCCTTCAACAGTGTGCCGAATTGAATATGGTGATTACCAATGTAACCACGGCGGCGAATTTCTTTCACCTTCTGCGCAGGCAACTTGCCTGGCCTTTCCGCAAACCCCTGATTAATTTCTCCCCCAAAGCCAATCTTCGTTTACACGCTACGTATAGTGAGGTAACTGCATTTACAGAAGGCGGTTTTAAGGAGCTGTTTGATGATGCTTCTGTTTCTAACTCCGAGGAAATTACGAAGGTGATAATGTGCTCCGGGAAAGTTTATTACGATTTAATGGAGCACAAACAAAAGGAGAACAGGAAGGAAGTAGCCCTGGTTCGTCTCGAACAAATTTATCCCATACCCCAAAAACAACTGGATGCTTTGTATGCAAAATACAGTAAGGCTATATGGTATTGGGTACAGGAAGAACCCCAGAATATGGGGGCTGCCACCTTCCTTCGAATGAATTTGAAGAATATTAATTTTTACATCATTAGCCGTCCGGCCAGCGCAGCTACTGCCAGCGGGTATGGCAAAATTCATGCGAAAGAACAGGCTGATATTATTAGTACGGCATTCTCAATCTGATAATTTTTTTATAGAACAACTATGTTTCAAAGTTTAAGTGAAAGGCTGGAAGGCGCATTTAAAAATCTGAAAGGCCAGGGAAGGATTACCGATCTCAACATTGCAAATACGGTAAAGGATATACGAAGGGCCCTGGTGGATGCGGATGTTAATTACAAAATAGCCAAAGAGTTTACCGATAAAATCCGGGATAAAGCCCTGGGCGAAAAAGTACTTACTGCCGTTAGCCCGGGCCAAATGATGGTGAAAATTGTTAAGGATGAACTGACTGAACTCATGGGAGGAACCGAAAGCCCCTTCAGCATTTCGGGAAATCCGGCGGTAATTCTGATTGCCGGACTCCAGGGTAGTGGTAAAACAACCTTTAGCGGTAAGCTGGCCAATTACCTGAAAACCAAAAAGGGGAAATCGCCCCTGCTGGTGGCCGGGGATATTTATCGCCCTGCAGCGATTGATCAGTTAGAAGTACTGGGTAGTCAGATTAATGTAGATGTTTACTCGGAACGGGAAAATAAAGATGCTGTATCCATAGCGCGTAATGCCATTGCCGAAGCCAAAAAGAGGAATAAGAATGTTGTAATTATCGATACCGCAGGAAGGCTTGCCGTAGATGAGGTAATGATGAACGAAGTAGCGAATATTAAATCTGCAGTTACGCCTCAGGAAATATTGTTTGTAGTAGATAGCATGACCGGCCAGGATGCAGTTAATACGGCCGCTGCATTTAATGAGAGACTCGACTTTTCGGGTGTGGTACTTACCAAACTCGATGGCGATACCCGGGGAGGAGCCGCTTTATCTATTAAGTACACTGTTCATAAACCCATTAAATTTACCAGCAGCGGCGAAAAAATGGATACCCTCGATGTGTTCTTCCCCGAAAGGATGGCACAACGAATATTGGGTATGGGTGATATTGTAAGCCTGGTTGAAAAAGCCCAGGAACAATTTGATGAGGCAGAAGCAGCCAGGCTCGAGAAAAAAATCAGGAAAAATCAATTCGATTTCGAAGATTTTAAGACCCAGCTTCAGCAAATAAAAAAGATGGGTAACATTAAAGACCTGTTGGGAATGATCCCTGGCCTGGGTAAGCAAATAAAAGATATTGATATTTCGAATGATTCTTTCAAAGGGATCGAAGCCATCATCAATTCTATGACCATGGAAGAACGGCGAAACCCCGACCTTATGAATCCGGGCAGGAAAGAACGAATTGCGAAAGGGAGCGGTCGGGAAATGAATGAGGTAAATCAGTTTTTGAAGCAATTTGAACAGATGAAGGGCATGATGAAAATGATGAATAAGATGCCAGCCGGCATGCCCGGGATGCGGATGAAACGGTAAGAGCCTCCCCGCTGACATCCAAATTAATTTTTTTGCGTAACATGCTGATTATTAGTATATTAAATTGAGAAGTTTAAGTAGTCCCGCATTGCTCCCGGATAAATTTTACTGTGGGTCCATCTCTCCAAATTCAAATATGAAACTGAGCTTTTTTCATTCTTGAAGAGGGTTCTGTATGTTTTTTCAAAATTGCCCCATTTTCTCCTATTACTTTGGAAATATTGAGCCAAAGTTTATAACTTATTTATTACCAACGTTTTTTTGAGAATTATTTGGAACTTGTTATATCTGGGTTTATCTTTGGCCCACCTTATTTAAGGAGTAACCCTATTATTCACAACCAAGAAAATTTCTATTTTTTATGGCTGTTAAAATGCGCTTGCAACGCCATGGCTCAAAAAAGAGGCCATTCTATTTCATCGTAATTGCTGATGCACGTAGCCCTCGTGATGGAAAATTCATCCAAAAGTTAGGTTCCTACAATCCTTTGACTGTTCCTGCCACCATTCAGGTTGATCGGCAGAAAGCATTGGATTGGCTGCAGAAAGGTGCTCAACCCACGGATACGGTTCGCCGGATCCTGTCTTTCAAAGGGGTATTGTATTTAAAGCATTTGCTTCGTGGAGTAGGCCTTGGTCTTTTTGATGAAGCCACTGCAATGGAAAAGTTCACTAAATGGAGCCAGGAGCATGAAGCCCATGTTTCCCGTCGCCAAAGTGCACACAAAAAAGCCCGTTCAGAACGCGCCCACACTCCTGTTGTGCGGAAGGTAGCCGAAAAGGCTCCGGAAGTTCCTGCAGCGGAAGAACCGAAAAGTTCTGAAGAAGCACCGGCAGGAGAGTAATTTCCTCTTTCCAGTCAAATTATTCAGGCTGCCTCATTCAGGCAGCCTTTTTTTGGGTTGAGGGATTAAACTTTGAGTTTATGAATTACTAACGAAAACTGGTACGTAATAATTTGCGTGGCGATAATAAATTTAGAGTAATATAACTTGCAGGGATAATGAACACGTATTTTCAATTTGGAAAATTAGCAGCCAGCCATGGCCTTCATGGCGACCTTATCCTCCAGCACAACCTGGGTAAAGGCACTACTTTGCCGGGAGTGGAAACAATTTTTATTGAAAAAGGAAAGGATAATTTTTTCCCTTTCTTTATTGTTAAGGCTGCAAAACGATCTGCCAATGAACTGTTGATTAAACTGGAGGAGGTGGATACATTGGAAAAGGCCCGCAAACTCACACCAAAACCAGTTTGGTTAACAAAGGAAGATTTCGAACGGCTGGTTAAAAAATCCACCCCCATTTCCTTATTGGGGTATCAGCTAATTGATGGAGGAGTAAGAAGGGGAGAGATTGTGGAAATAATGGAACAGCCTCATCAATTGCTTTGCACCCTGATAATTAATAACAAAGAGGTTTTAGTTCCGGTTCATGATGATAACCTGTTGAAGGTGGATGACCGAAAGAGAGAAGTGCATGTAACCTTACCCGATGGGTTACTCGAAATTTATCTTTAGTGCGCCCTTAGAATTTTGAAAAAACGGGTATCTTCCGAAAGAAATTTATTTTTTCTTATTCACACTTTCCTTATTGTTTCTTAGAAAGAATATTATTCAGGAGGAACCTGCGGGTTAATTGAATGGAGTGGAGGAAATGAAAATGGGATCCCCGCTTTGTATTCAAATTTTATGCAACTGATTCATTAAGGCGGTGAATTCTTTAGGTATGGGTGCCTCCAAACTTATAAGATTACCGCTTTCATCAATAAATTTTAACCTGAAAGCGTGCAATGCTACCCGGTTAACCACCGGTTTTTCCTCTTCAGTTTTTGATAATTTATAATTCCGTTTTACCGAGGAAAGAAACACAGGACGCCCATCGCCATACAAAGGATCGCAGGCAAGCGGATGGCCAATATGTTTACAATGAACCCGGATCTGGTGGGTGCGGCCTGTATGAAGTTGAAAAAGGACAAGCGAATAATGAGGAGTGGCATCTAATACTTCATACGATGTTAAGGATTGTTTTCCCATTCTGTGAATACACATTTCCCCTTTATTCGCGGGATGTTCTGAAACCGGAGCATCTATTTCTCCCTTTTGTGGGTTGGGAGTTCCCTTCACAAGCCCCACATAATATTTTTGTATCTGCCGGTTTTCAAAAAGCCGGGAAAGAAATTTATGAGCAGAAATAGTTTTGGCAAAAACAACAAGGCCACTGGTCTCTTTATCCAACCGGTGCACGGTGTACACTTCGCCATATTTTCCTAACAGGTAATCTTTTAATGAGAATTCCCCCTTCCTGTCGGGAATGGTGAGCAGGCCCGGTGGCTTATTAACAGCTACCAGGTTTTCATTTTCAAAAATGATTTGAATATTATTTTTTCCCACTGTCTTTATTACGGGAGCTGTTGAGGTATTTGAGGATGCGAATTTCTTTTTCGGATAGAAAGCGCCATTTCCCCCTTTCTACATTTTTCTTGGTTAACCCGGCGTACATAACTCTGTCGAGTCCTTTTACATCATATTTTAAATGTTCAAAGATTCTCCTTACAATGCGGTTCCTTCCGCTGTGGATTTCTATGCCAATAACCGATTTGTCTTTGGAGTCCACATATCCCATGCTGTCTACGTGTACCGGCCCATCTTCCAGCACAAGGCCTGCCAGAATTTTATCGAAATGAGCTTTTGTTAATGGTTTATCCAGTTTTACTTCATATATTTTTTTTACTTCGTAACTGGGATGTGAGAGTTGCTGGGTAAGGTCTCCATCATTTGTAAATAATAATACCCCCGACGTGTTCCTGTCTAACCGGCCAATGGGATACACCCTTTCATTTGTGGCGGGCTTTATTAATTGTAAAACCGTTTTTCGGCCCTGGGGGTCATCGGTGGTAGTAATATAATCTTTGGGTTTATTGAGGAGGATATAAACCAGGTTTTTTGTTACAAAGAGCTTTTTACCGTTAAATATTATTTCATCCGATGGCTGAACTTTATAACCCGGTTCGGTACAAATCTTTTTATTCACCTTCACCTTTCCCTCTTCAATTATTTGTACAGCATCCCGCCTCGAGCATACCCCACAATGGGCAAGGTATTTATTAAGAGGCATCGCCGCCCCGTCTGTTTTTTGGTTGCTTTTCCCCGGTTTAGAAACACCCGATGATTTTGAATTGTTGAGGCGGGTATTCGTTTCCCGGACATTCTTTCCTCCCGGTTTGGCCGCCTTAACCTCCTGTTTCAATTTTTCGAAATATTCCCTTTTCTCCTGCCTGTATTTCTTTTTCTCTTTGCGATGCTCTTCTTTTAGCACGCTGTTCTTTTTTTTTCCAATAAATTTTTGAAAGGGGGCCTGGCTCATGGTGTAGATATTGGAGCAAAGATACCATTTGGAAACCCGGTAAAATAAAAAAAGAGCAATAGTTCAAATTGCTCCTTTTTGATTAATAAAGTTGGAAATTAACTGTTGTTCGATGTGGCCGCCTTGTTGTTTTTCCTGTTATTCCATTTTTGCTGCTGTTCGGGAGTTAAGATTGTTTCCTTATTTTTCCTGGCCTCCCTATTAATTTTTTTGGCTTCTTCCCGCTTTTGTTCTGTGGTTAGCTTATCATTTTGGTTGATGGCCTTTAATTGCTGCCGGGTAAGGTCATTTTGCGCATTCATACGGGAAACCTGGTCGGAGCTAAGCGAAAGGTCTTTGGTCATTCTGTCCATTTTCATCTTTTGGCGCCGTTCATTTTTTGCCTGCCTGTCCTTTTTCATTTGTTGCATTTGGGCCTTTTGATCCGGAGTTAGGATTCCGGATTCCTTTTCTTCTCTTTCCTTTTGCAATTTTGCCTTTCCTTCCTGATAGTTCTTTAAAGTAATTCCCGGTTGATTTTTAAGGGATTCTTCTTTCTTTTTGTAATCTTCGTTATTAGCCTTCATTTCGGCTTTCTGGGTTTCCGACAGGTTTAGGTTTTTATATATATGCCCTTTTTTATGTTTTTTAAATTCCCTGTGTTGTTTCTGATGGGTTCTTTGTTTTGCCGGTTGGTTAGAAACCTGGGCGGAGGCATTCATCAGGATAGCCGAAAACAGGAGTAGCATGGATATTCTTTTCATTATTTTTTGTTTAGTGGCCCATAGACGCCAGGTTTTATTGAAAGTTTATTTCAGGTCTTGTTAAAGGTGACTTAACATCATTATGTCAGTTTTTCGGGGCGTGGCACAACCTTTGTTTGACCTGATAAAAACAACTATGAAAAGGGAAAAACGAAATGGGAATAATGATCCTCAAACGGATATGAATTCGCTGGATAAGCAATTATTAGACAGGGCAGGAGAATTTAGCAAAGATGAAAACAATTTATCTCAATCAGAATTGGAAGCTACCGATGAGGATGGTGATATGCTAAATGAAGGTTCTTCCATATCATCTATTTCGGGAGCTGACCTTGATATTCCGGGATCGGAACTGGATGATAAAAATGAATCAATTGGGGAGGAGGATGAAGAAAATAATGGGTATAGCCAGGCGGATACGGAATAGATCTAATTTGTATAACGATAAGCTATAAAGGGAGGAAGAGAAAAAACAAAATAAAAGGCCTGCAAGGGGCAGGGCCTTATGAATTAATATTCATCTTCATTAAAAAAGAAATCTTCCTGGCTGGGATAGTCGGGCCATATATCATCCAGGCCCTCATAAAGGTCTCCTTCATCATCCAGTTCCTGGAGATTCTCAATAACCTCAATGGGTGCCCCACTTCGGATGCTGTAATCGATCAGTTCATCTTTGGTTGCAGGCCAGGGTGCGTCTTCAAGGTGTGATGCCAATTCTAGTGTCCAGAACATCTTCGTCTCGGGGTTTTAATTTTTGCAAAAGTATAGGTTGTGCCGAAATAACCAAATGTGATTTTTAGGGAATCTTTATTTTTGGTTTGCAGCATATTATGTGCCGTTTTTTCGGCGAATTTGGCAGTTGCCGGGGTAATTTCAGTAATTTGCCCCTATGTTATCATGCAGTGGAATAAGTAAGTATTATGGGAGCTTACATGTATTAAAATCTGTTAATGTAAACATAGAACGGGCTACTATAACCTCCATCGTGGGCTCATCAGGTGCGGGGAAAAGCACGCTTTTGCATATTTTGGGAACCCTCGATAAGCCGGATTCCGGAACAATCTCCCTGCAGGGCCAGCGGGTGGATTCCCTTTCCGGAAAGGCTATCGCTAAATTCAGAAATAAACATATCGGATTCATTTTTCAGTTTCATCATTTATTGCCAGAGTTCACGGCTTTAGAGAATGTATGTATTCCCGGCTGGATAGGTAAAAGAAGATCGAAAGAAGTAGAAAATAAGGCAAAAGAATGGCTTGCCACCCTGGGATTGGCTGAACGGCTCCATAATAAACCGGGTGAATTGTCCGGAGGGGAACAGCAACGGGTAGCCGTTGCCCGGGCGTTAATAAATGAACCAGACATCATCATGGCGGATGAACCAACCGGAAACCTGGATTCAGGGAATGCCAAAGACCTTCACGATTTATTTATCCGGTTGAGAGATCAATATGGCCAAACATTTTTGATTGTTACCCACAACGAACAACTGGCCGATATGAGCAACCGGATATTGCACATGAAAGATGGTTGCATCCTGGAATAATATCCGGAACAAGATTCCCAATATTCGATGCTGCGATTCATTATTTCCGAAACAAGGCGTCGAGGGCAGTAGTGAGTTTTTCAGCATTGGGCAGCATGGCCGATTCCAATCCAATATTCATGGGTACTGCCGGGAGATCGAGTGAACCTACAACTGCTACCGGAACATCCAGGTAATTAAAACAATTCATACTTATTTTTCCAGCCAGTGCCTCGGCAAAGGAATTTGATTTTTGTTCCTCTGTAAGAACAAGGCATTTGCCATGTATCCTTACCTGGCTGTAAATTAATTCCTCATCCAGCGGATATAGTGAACGGAGGTCAACTAAGCTGATCCTTCCTCCAAAGGTCTTGGCTGCTTCAAGGCTCCAGTACACACCCATTCCGTAAGTGATTATCACACAAGAGTCGCCGTCTTCTATAAGTTCTTCGTCGGCTTCTAATACAAGTTTCCCTTTTCCAAGCGGGATTACATAATCGCTGGAGGGCTCAATGGTTTTAGCTTCTTCGGTACCAGGCACCTTGCTCCAGTATAATCCCTTATGTTCCAGCATTACTACCGGATTTGGATCAAGAAATGCTGCTTTCATTAATCCTTTCATATCCGCCGCATTACTGGGATAAACCACTTTTATTCCTTTAATGCTGAGAAGGGTAGTTTCAACACTTCCGCTATGGTAGGGGCCTCCTCCTCCATAAGCACCGGTAGGGACCCTTATAAGGGTTTGGATAGGGAACTTTCCACAGCTTAAATAGCAGCTTTTCGATATTTCAGTTACCAGTTGGTTGATTCCCGGATAGATGTAGTCTGCAAACTGCACTTCCACGATGGGTTTAGCGCCCACCGCACTCATTCCCACAGTGGATCCGATAATATAAGCCTCCTGAATGGCGGTGTTAAAGACACGATGGTCGCCAAATTGCTCGCCAATGGTAGCCGTTTCGCGGAAAACGCCACCCAGCCTTTTACCAACGTCTTGCCCATAAAGCACCGCTTCGGGAAATTCTTCCATGATTTCCCGGATGGCAAATAGAGCCGCATCAACCATCATGACTTTTTGATTTCCTGCGGGCGCTCTTTCCCCTTTTTCTTCGGTTATGGCAGGGGGTGCAAATACATGGTCAGAAACGGTTTCCGGATCTGGCTCGGGAGCAGCCACGGCTTCCTCAAAGGCAATGGCAATCTTATGTTTTGCTTCTTCTTCCATGGTTAATAAGCGGTCCTCCGGGATACCTCTTACCGTTAATGCAATCTTTAATAGGGGCAGCGGATCGTAGGTAGATTGCAGTGCAAATTCTTCTTCATTGCGATAAAATTCTTTTCGAACCCCGCTGGTATGATGGCCGAGCAGCGGCACGGTGGCATGAACCAGGTAAGGAATTTGTTTTTCTCTTACCTTATCAATCACCTTTTTCATAGTAATATAACTCGCTTCAAAATCACTACCGTTTACGCTTACCCGCTTAATTCCTTTAAACCCTTTGATATAACGATAAGCATTTGCTGTACGGGATTCTTTGGAAGTTACGCTGATCCCCCAATCGTTGTCCTGAACCAAGAAGATAATGGGGAGCTGGTGGAGCGCAGCAAACTGAAAGGCTTCACTTACTTCACCCTCTGTAACGGATGCATCGCCAAGGGAGCAAATAACTATGGGAAGTTCGCCCGCCTCATTTTTTCGGAGATGTGCGGATTGGATACGATTCAAATACTTTAATCCCTGGGCAATACCGGTGGTTGGGATGGCCTGCATACCGGTGGCACTGCTTTGGTGGATGATAGTAGGTTTTCCTTCGCCGCGGAAATTGGGGTGGTTGTAATATTCTCTTCCGCCGGTAAATATATCAGTACTTTTTGCCAGCAATTGCATCATCAGTTGGGAAGGATCAAAGCCGAGGCCCAGCATGATACTCTCATCCCGGTAATAGGGGCTCACAAAGTCAATGGCCTGAAGGTTGAAGGCAGTGGCCAATTGAATGGCTTCGTGGCCTTTTGAGGTGCTGTGAACATACTTACAGATTTGCCTGTTTTGTTCGTAGGTGTTTGCCATTTCCCTGGCCAAACACATCAGGCGGTAGGCTTTCAATAAAATTTCGGTATCAACAGTCATATGCTGGCTGCAATTTACGCCCTTGTTTCGGGGTATAAAAAAAGCTACCGGAGTAGCTTTTAAATTAGTGCATTTTAAAACTTTCCAGGAATTTCGTTGTGAAGTTCCCGCTTTTAAAGTTTTCATCCTGCATAAGTTGCAGGTGAAATGGGATCGTGGTTTTCACCCCTTCAATTACATACTCGCTCAATGCGCGGTGCATGGTATCAATGGCTTCTTCGCGGGTTTGTGCCACGGCAATAAGTTTTCCGATCATACTATCGTAATAGGGCGGGATTACATAACCGGCATAAACATGGCTATCTACTCTTACACCGTGTCCTCCAGGCTGGTGAAGAACTGTAATTTTTCCGGGGGAGGGCCTGAAATCGTTGTAGGGATCTTCGGCATTGATCCGGCATTCTATTGCGTGCATTTGCGGGAAATATTCTTTACCCACAATTTTTTCGCCCATGGCGATCTTAATCTGTTCCTTTATGAGGTCGTAATTAATAACTTCTTCCGTAACGCAGTGCTCTACCTGGATCCGGGTATTCATTTCCATGAAGTAAAAATTCCGGTGTTTATCCACCAGGAATTCAATGGTACCCACACTTTCGTAGTTAATGGCCTGGGCTGCTTTTATCGCAGCCTGCCCCATTTTATTCCGTAGTTCAGGCGTCATAAATGGGGAGGGCGATTCTTCAACCAGTTTTTGGTGACGGCGTTGTATGGAACAGTCGCGTTCGCTGAGATGGCATACATTCCCATATTGGTCTCCTGCAATCTGGATTTCAATATGGCGTGGTTCTTCCACAAATTTTTCCATATAAATACCATCATTCTTAAAGGAAGCAGCGGCTTCTGCTTTTGCCGTTTCAAAGGCTTTTTCAATATCTTCATCCTGCCAAACCACCCGCATCCCCTTTCCGCCGCCGCCTGCGGTTGCTTTTAAAATAATAGGGTATCCAATTTCTTTGGCTGCATTTTTAGCATGCTCTACATTTTCCAGCAGGCCCTCAACTCCCGGTACCACCGGTACGCCGGCTTTGATCATAGTTTCTTTAGCCGTGATTTTATCACCCATGGCATTAATCATTTCGGGGGTAGGCCCAATGAATTTAATACCATGGTCGCTGCATATTTTGGCAAATTTTGCATTTTCGGCCAGGAAGCCATAACCGGGATGGATAGCATCCGCATTGGTAATTTCGGCGGCGGCCATAATATGCGCCATATTGAGATAGCTATCGGCACTGGCCGGCTTACCAATACAAACTGCTTCGTCTGCAAATTTTACATGGAGGCTGTCTTTATCGGCTGTGGAGTAAATAGCCACTGTTTTAATGCCCATTTCCTTGCAGGTGCGGAGGATTCGTAATGCGATCTCGCCCCTGTTGGCAATTAGTATTTTTTTGAACATCTTAATGTTTTGGAATGTGGAACTAGGTTAGAACCGATAAATGGATTCCATTATGCCGGTTCAACCAGGAATAGGGGCTGGTCGTACTCAACCGGACTGGCATCATCTACCAACACTTTCACAATGGTTCCTTTTACTTCACTTTCAATTTCATTGAATAGTTTCATGGCTTCTATCATGCAAACCACTTTACCTGGGGTTACTTCATCACCCACATTAACAAATTGTGGTTTCCCGGGGCCTGCCTGGCGGTAGAAAGTTCCAATCATGGGGCTTTTAATAGTGATCAGGTTATCCTTTGGTGCGGCCGTTGTTTTGGGTGAGGTGGGGGGAGCTGCTGCAGCTACAACTGGTTGAGGGATTGCGGTAGGTTGTGGCGCCAGGTTGGTTGTAGAAACAATATTTTGAACCGGGTCCTTTTTCTGCTTTATAGTTATCTTTTTACCATCTTCTTCAATGGTTATTTCACCAATGGAGGTTTTATTTATCAGTTTAACCAGTTCCTGAATTTGTTTAATGTCCATAATGATGGTTTGGGTTTAATAATGGAATTAAAAACGGGGAAGCTAAGATAGGTATTTGATATCTAAAAATACCACGAAAAATTCCCTGAAATCCTCTTAAAATGGCAAAAATGGTTCAAAATCCTTCAAAAACGGGGCAAAACTGCCATTTTTTGAATAAAAAAAATGCCGGAATTACTCCGGCATAAAATATTGGGCAATCAAATATTAATCCATTTTCTTTCGCAGGTTTTCATCAATTGCATCCAAAAATTCTTCTGTATGCAGGTAATGTTCTCCGTGTTTTACCTTATTCCCATGGATGCAAATGGCCAGGTCTTTGGTCATTTTTCCACTTTCAACCGTATGGATACAAACTTCTTCCAGGCTGTGGCAGAAATTGATGAGGGCCTGGTTATTATCCAGTTTACCCCGGAAGGCCAGCCCCCTGGTCCAGGCAAAGATGGAGGCAATAGGGTTGGTTGAGGTCGGCTTTCCTTCCTGGTGGTTACGGTAGTGCCGGGTAACAGTACCATGCGCGGCTTCGGCTTCCATGGTTTTCCCATCCGGGGTAATCAGCACAGAGGTCATCAGCCCCAGGCTGCCAAATCCCTGAGCAATCGAATCGCTTTGAACGTCGCCATCATAGTTTTTGCAGGCCCAAACAAAATTGCCATTCCATTTTAGGGCGCTGGCCACCATGTCATCAATCAGGCGGTGTTCGTAGGTAATTCCTGCTGCTTCAAATTTTGCTTTAAAGTCTTCCTGATATACTTTT
>Ga0116193_1000412_pt1 | contig 41203 bp, 52 predicted proteins | sample AD_UKC115_MetaG_FD_89892 | JGI IMG/M metagenome (GOLD analysis project Ga0116193, IMG submission 89892) | Active sludge microbial communities of municipal wastewater-treating anaerobic digesters from Hong Kong - AD_UKC115_MetaG | ecosystem: Engineered > Bioreactor > Anaerobic > Digestate... | reverse complement strand
GGCTTCCGTTTTCGGAAAAGTCGCCGTCAGGTCATGGACCGTCTGCAGAGGAACGCCGACCGCTTCGCTGATCTCGTTCAACGTATGGCAGGCCAGCCAGAGGGCGCGTATCTTGGCGTCGCGTTCGGCTCTGAGCTGCTCCTTGTCGGCTCGCAGATACTCGCTCACGGTGCGCCGGCTCACGCTGAGCACGCGTTCGATCTCTTGCTCCGCCAGCCCGGTGCCCGACGCGAACAGCCGGATCGCCATGCGGCGCTTGTCATCTTCCGCAAGCTGTATCCCGTGCGCCGCGTTCCGCTGACACGCCAGCGCCAACAGTTCCACGTCGCTCCGCGTCTCAGTCACGGTGGCTGGGATCATCTCAGCGCCAGCCTTGCGGTGCGCAGTCCAGCGGTGCCAGCCGTCAATCAGCTCATGGTGCTGGTTGACCTCGATGGCTGGCAGCACTTCGATGTTCGCCGCGTACTTCTGCACCGTCGCCGGGTCAGTCTTCAGTCGTGGGTACAGGTCGTCCCGATAGACCACGTCTGCCACCGGAAGCATGATCGCCTCAGCGGCCATCAGCTCGCCTCCATCGCCAGCGCGCCCTGCCCAGGCGCGTAGTTGCACAGCAGCACCTCGACCCGCGTGCTCTTGCTGATGCCTTTGCCCCTGACGCTCATGTACTGCACAGCCGTGAACTCGACCCGGTGCCAGTCGCGGTAGAGCGGCGCCACCGTCGCCCGGTACTCCGGCGTGTCGGCGTAGCTCACCGTGACCCAGCTCTGGCACCGGCTCAGCACCGACGCCAGCCGCTGGTGGAACTCCACCCCGCCGGCCTGGCCGTAGTAGTGCTCGCGGCCGGGATACGGCGGGTCGACGTAGACCCACGTCGTCGGCGAGTCGACGCCGAACCGCTGGCCCTTCCCACCGAACAGCAGGTCCTCGAAGTCGAGGCACTCGATCACCGTGTTCGCGCATAGCTCGCGCGACATCGCTCGGAGCAGGTTCGGGAGCCGGTGCCACTGCCGGAAATTCTTGCCTAACAAGTCCCTGCTCCACCCCGTGCTCGGGAGCACCGTGCTCGAGGTACCGCCGACTGACTGCAGATTCAAAATCAGCCAGTCCAACACGTCAGCGCAGGCAAGATCGACATCGCCGGCATCCCTGCCGGCCCTCTTGCCGTCCCTGCTGCGCGACCGCAGTTGCCTCCACAGCCACCGGCTGTAGGGCGTCAGCTCAAGCTGCCGTGCCAGCCGCTCCGGATGGTCCCGGATCGCCACCAGCACGCGCACCAGGTCGGCGCTGATGTCGTTCAGCCAGAGCCGCGCCCTGGGGTATGCGGCGTGAGCCACCAGCCCCCAGGCTGCTGATCCGCACATCGCATCGACCAGTGTCGTTGGCTCCGCCGGCGGTGCGCACTCGCGCAGGATGCGCGTGGCGATTTTCGCCTTCGATCCCGGGTATTGGATGATGGTCGGGGACCGGCTCGCCATTACATCCTCCCCAGCTTCGCGGCGGTCGCCCACCGGTCGAGGTTCGCCTGCGCGATCTCAGGGTCGGGAGTCGCCGGCATCATCGGAGACTTCAGCCGCCGGACTGCCCCGCTCGGCACGCGGTAGGCGGTGATGTAGAGGCCGGCGAGCCCGCGGGCCACGAACACCTCGCCGTGCGTGGGGTGGAGGTAGTTCACCGGATCAGCCCCCGATCACGCAGCGCCTCGCGGAACGCGTGAACGGGCGAGACCTCACGCGCCGTCCGCTCGAAGACCAGCCGGCACGTCTCGCACTGGTACCGCCGGATCCTGTTCCGGCCCTGGCCGCTCTGGCTGACGATGGTCGCCGTGTCGGTCTTGCACTGAGGGCAGGTCACGCCGACCGCCCCGCTTCCACCTGCGCGATGAGCGCGTAGTTCGCCAGGTCGCGCAGCGTGTTGGTCAGTGCCTTGTTGGCGCAGGCCGGCCTGACGTGCTGGCCACTTGACTCGGCGAGGAATGCGGTCTTCGCGCACTTCCTGATCCTGTTCACGTGATAGCTCATCCGCGCAGCCAGGCAGATGAGCGTCTCGGCCTGTGTACTGGCTCGCAGAGATCGCCACCGGTCGCCATCTTCAGCCATCAGCGCGACGTTCTCGAGGGCAGTCTCCAGCCACGCGCTGGCGTCGGAGTCCAGGAGTGTCGCGCACAGCCGCAGCGCGTGCTGCGTGGCGCGCTCCTCCTCGTCCGACCCGTGCCGGTCGATCTGGTGGGTGCTGCTCATGCCGCCACCTCCGCACTCGGACGCGGCTCCGCGACGCCGGCTTCCTCGAACGGCGTCCGCCGCCGCCGCACGTCCAGCTCGACTGTCCGCTTCAGGAAACCGGCTTCCGCCAGCGCCTGGCGCAGCGCCTCGTCCTTCGGCGCCACCACAGAGAGGCAGTCCTCGATGCTTCCGCCATGTCTCCTGACCACATCGATGAGCTCCTGCAGGCGCCGCGTTTTGCCGAGCGACTGGCCTCGGTAGGTCGTCCGCTCACTCACGATGAACGGCGCCTCGGCGTCGCGGTCCGCGTCCTCGGCGATGAGCCGCACGAGCTGCTCGCGGATCCGCGCGGCCCTGTCAGCTGCTGCGCGCTCCTTGGCTACATGCCAGATGTACTGCTCGGCGAGGGTCTTCGAGTCGCATTCCGCCTCCAACGGACACTCATCCATCACCGGGCAGTATCCACAGTACTCGTTGGTCTGCGCCGCCCCGCGGAACAGACGCCCAGTGGGGTCTTCCATCATCCGCCGCGCCTGCTTCACGAGCCCCTCGAGCCGTGCGAGTGCGTTGTCAACGTCCTCCGGGTAGATGAGCTGCGACCGAATACCATCCCACCCGAAGCGCACGTAGTGCCACTGCACGCGCACCGGCCAGCGCATCTCCTCGCCGGTCAGAGCGCGGCAGTGATTGGCCAGAAGCGCGGCGTACACGATCGGCGCCCACCCGGAAGGGTCCTCGGGTTTCCATCCGGTCTTCCAGTCGTGGATGACGAGCGTATTCAGGGTATCCAGATAGATCAGGTCTGGCGTGCCCCATACCTCGAAGCCGTCCCAGAGCCGCACCGGCATCCACTCTGGAGCCGGCTCAGCGGCGTCGCCACTGGTCATCGTCGGCTCGATAGCGATGATCTCCTGCATGTCCTCTGGCTCGTGGTAGTTGCCGATCATGGGCAGGAGCTCGCGTGCCTCCGTGGCCGTCAGCGTGCCGAACTGCTCGTGCCCGAGCCACCGGCTCAGCAGTGCCTGCGATGGCCGTGCGCCCATCGCTCTGCGGTGCTTGAGCGCCATGCTTGCGATTGCGTGGTATACGGTCCCAGTGACTGCCGCCCGGCTCGTGCTGTGCGCGTCCCGCACGATGTACTCGCGGTAGAAGCGGTAGGGGCAGCATTCGAGTGTGTCGGCTGCACTCGGCCGGATCGCCAGGAGCTGACTCTGCAGCCGAGTGAACGTGTGGTGCTTGCAGCGGGTGCCCCCGTGCAGGGGGTAAGCCCTGCACGGGACCAACCCGCCGATGCTGTAGCCGCAGCGGCGTGTCATCGGGCAACACGCCCTTTGCCGTTGCCTCTAGCAGTCGCGGCCACAGCGGGCGCTGCCTCGGTCTCCACGGGCGGCAGCGCTGGGACCTCAGCCTCCGGCTCGAGCGCGGGCGTGGTTCCGCCCTGCTCGATGAGTCGGAGGAGTGTGCCCACGGTCTTCCGAGCCAACTTCTCTGCCGCGGCCTTCTCGTCGGCCGTCGCCGGCCGGCTCTCGATCACCTGGGCGATGAAGGCTTTCCCGGGGCCAGCCTTCACGATACGGCCCCGCAGCGTGAACACCACATCCCAGGTCGCCGCTACCTCGTCGTTCTTGCTCTCGAGCTGGACCTCGGTCCAGGCTGGCAGGCTCCCTCCGCGGAAGATCAGCTCGCGCGGCTTCTCGTCGTCGGTGGCGGCGTTCCTGACGATGGCGTTGGCCATCAGGCGGCAGCGCCGCATCGCGTGGGGGCACGTGTCGCACGCGCGGCCGGCGTAGATGCCCTGAGTGCTGAACCGGCCATTGCTGCTCTGGCACGCCGTCGTCTCGGGCTCAATGACCTCCAGCTCGGGGTAGAGCTGCGTCGGGTAGTCGGAGCGGCGAACCATCTCGCGCGTCTCTCGGTCGCCGAGCAGTTGCACAGTGATCGTCTCAGAACCCTTGCCGGTCAGCGTGTCGTACCAGTTGCCGGGCCGGAACTCGGCGCTCTCGTCGTCACACACCGCGCTCATTGGGTGAATGCCCCGCAGGGCATGTAGGGTCAGGATCGGCATGCTACCTCACGCTCCCTGTGAGCTCACATTCGCGGTCAACCATCGAGTCGTACGCCCGGTCCGGGTCGTCGGCCGGCGTCTGCAGGCAGTCGTCGCAGATCCATTGGTCGCGGTAGGCATCGCTGTGGTCGTGCATCTCGTCCTCGATCCCGACAGTGCCGCACCGCCAGCACTCGTGCACGCCCTCGTCGCAGAACACGTCCGCGATGATCTGAGCCATGCGGCTCAGTAGTGGGGCGGTGTTGGGCTGCGACTGCGCGTTGCCGTTCCGGCGGGCGTGGAGGGTCTGTGTCACGAGGAGTTTGGCGATCGGCTTGAGCTGCAGCCGCAGCTCGCTCATCGCCCATTGGTCTGTGGCCTTTTCCGTGATGTGCTCGATCAGCTCTCGTTCCGTTCGCATGTTGCGCTCCGTCCTGCCCCGTGCTACCATTGGGGCGTCCACGTATTGATCGCCTTACGCGGCCGCGGTCTGTGCCCTCAGACTGCGGCCGTTCCCGTTCTCCAGCTCCATCAGGCCCTCCCGGGCCACGTTCGTGTGGACCGTGTTCAGCCGCGCCGCTTCCTCCTGCAGCGCGTACATCTGCTGCTGCAGCCGGTCCCTCTCCCGCGTCAGCCGTGCGATCTGCTCCTCCCGCCGCTCTATCTCGGCGCAGAGCTCTCGGATCTGGCCCAGCCGCCCGTCCTCAGCGAGAGCGCTCGCATGCACCACCGCCAGACACTCCGCCTCGACCGTCTCCGGCGGCACAGGCCGTCCTCGCCTCAAGCTCCCCATCTGTCTCACCTCGCTTCCGTCTCCTGTGGCACCGGCGTCCCTGCCGGTGGCTCTAGTGGATCTACTTGATCATCGCTCCGAACCAGCGCGTACCAGTGGCCGCGTCCTGCGCTCGCAGGTGGGTCGCCATCGCGTTGACCGCCTCTGTTGGCGTCCGGCCCTGTGAGGCCAGCCCGCTCGGGAGAACGACCTGGTACCACGTCTCCCTCGGCCACCCGGTCCGCCGCTCCACGAGCTGCGCCTGGTGCTTGGCGATCCACAGCAGGGCCTCGGCCGCGCTCAGACGTCCCACGGCAGTGGCTCCTTCGAGACCCAGATGGCCACGGCAACGATCACGCCGATCACGAACCCGGTGAGGCAACCCAGCGCGAACTCCCACATGGCTGACTCCTGTCAGGTGCTGATTGCTGATCCCTGATCCCTGACCCCGGGCCCCCGCCCCATCCGCTCCCGTACCCTCGGCATCAGCCGCGCCAGCTCGTGCGGAGGGAACGCCTCCTCGAGCGTCAGCGTCCCACCGTCGGCCACCAGCACGACCTCGACGGGCCGGACCTTCCCGGGAGCGCCGTCCTGAGCCCCGTCGAAGGGCCTGCCGGCTGGCTTGACCTGGGCCACGGTCACGCCGCCTCCACCGCTGCGCGCTCGCGCTTCCGCGCGGCGATCGCCTCTACGGCGTCCATCCAGTTCTGCCGGACGGTGAGGGCGTCCGCGAGCACGAAGGAGACCCGCGTCTGGCCGACCTTCAGCTCCTCGGCCAACTCCGTCTGGGTGATGTCCCATCGGCCCATCTCGGCCTTCAGGTCCGTCACCGCTACCCCGTTCATGGCCATCCGTCCTCCTTTGACTCTGCACCTTCAAGCCCGAGTCTACACGTTCAAACTTGGAAATGCAATAGCCCTGGCGAACTTTTTTTTAGACTTTGGCATGGACGGGTTACAGGCGTATGACGCCGACAACGTGCTCCGGACGCGGTTCCTGCGCCGGATCATCAGCCGTATCGACGTCCCGGCGGACGGCGCCCTGGTGGTGCACCATCGTCTGATCACGCCCGGCCGCGCAAACAGCGGAGCCCCCGGCGAACTCGCCGAGGGCCCGTGTTCGAACGACGTACTCGAGTGGCTGGCCTCATCAGACCTGGTTCGAACCATGGTCGGGGCCTAGTTCTCGTCCCGCGGACTCAGAGAAGTTTGCGTGCCTCGATGACCGCTCGGTCGGCGAGCTTGGTAGATGCCTGCTTGCCCGTTACGCCCTCGACCCGCGCTATAGCCTGATCGGCGAGCTCGGCTGGCGTGATGGTTGATCTGCCCTGCGACCCGAGTTCGCTGATGATCGCTGCCAAAGCCTGGCGGACGAGCTCCAGCATGGGCTGCGGGAGGTAGCGTTTACCAACCCAGACCAGAGCGGCAGCCACCACGGGCACCACATAGATCAGGACCCAATCAGGAACAGTCGTCATGCGTCACCTCCCTACGTCGGCGGACTCACGCCGATCCGCGGGTACTCGGACACGTCGACCTCGAACCCAAGCCCCTCGGCCACCTGGCGCAGCGGAACGTATGCTTGCTCCCCGACCAGCACATATGGCACCTGGCCGACGCCCTCCCAGTAGCATACGGAACGAGCGCTCCCGTCCGATGGTCGGCGGCCGTAGAGGATGACATTGGCTAAGGAGGTGCCCATGCCGGCATTGGCTGATGGCGGTGCCACTGCCTCAACGAGTCCTGCGCCGCGGGCCCATGCCCACCATTTGGCATAGGCCGACTTCGTGCCTGCGCCGACCACACCGTCTGCGCTGCCCGGGTCATATCCAGACCAACGCAGCCCGACCTGGATGAACTGCCCGACCGATGTGTTGCCGCCCATGATGCCGTGCCCGCCGAGGTCGACATGGAAGTGGTCGCGGTGCGCCGTGTTGTAGTAGCCGCTGAGCACCTGATTGAATGAGAGCATCAGTGCTGCCCATGTCCGCATGTAGAGCTCTGATGGCCTCTGCCACTCATCACGGGTCAGCATCTTGCGGCCATCCGCCAGCTCGATGGCATCGATGTCGACGGCCAGGCCCTCGCCATGCATGCCCCCCTTGGCAACATACGTTCCGGCCGTCGCCACGTTCCGGACGGCGATGCCGCCCTGCTCCATCAGCGCCAGCCAGCGTTCGATGGCCTGCAGCAGCGCCGGCTTGTCCTGCGTCCGAGCGGCATATGGATAGCTGAACGCCCCGTACCCAGAGCTGCCGCGGTCGTACCAGAACTTGACCCCGCGAACCACCATCTGCGCCATTGTGCTGCCCCCCCCCCTACGTGCTCACGTCAGCCAAGAGATCGAGCGCGTCCTTGGCGACGGTATAGACCGTGCCGTCGCTCAGCGTGACCTCGAGGTCATACACGTAGCGCCCCGGATCGAGCGCCTCCATGTCGTCCGGGTCAAACGCCACCGTCACGGTCCCGGCTGACCCGCCCAGCATGATCGCCGGCGAAGTGCCACCGCTGCTCAGCGCGAGCACGGCATCGGCCTGGGCGTCGGTGACCTCGCGTTTGACGGTGAACCGTGCGCTCGCGCTGGTCAGGTTCACGGCGGCGCCGGCCGCGTCGGTAATCGTGAACACCTCGCTGTGCGAGTCCCCTCGGTAGCGCTCGATACGTGTGGTCGCCATCAGGATCGCCTCGCAGTGAGCCTGGAGTCGGATCGCGTTGCGCGGAGCGTCGAGTCGGATCGCGTTGCGCGGAGCGGGTAGGCCGGTGCAATCCAGACATGCGACGAGTACCCCTGCGTCACTATCATCGCTCCGCCATACCCCTGGGTCATGATCCTCATACCGGTGTCCTCGCAGTCGGGCTCTCAGCGTCATTCAGCGTGAAGGCGCGGACGGGGGTCGAGCCATCGGGGCCGTATAGGGTGAGCGTGGTCCCCGAGAGCACCCATCGGCCGAAGCCCTGGGCCCAGGCCGCCTTGGCCGCCGCCCTCAAGTTGGTTCCCGCTGCCTCGGCCGACTGGACTTCTTCGTCGAGCACGGCATCGGCGATCGCCCCAAGGGCGACGCTATTCGGGGCATCCACCAGGTCCATTCGGGAGCCCACAGCCGCGGGCTGCGTGGGCAGGTTGGCCGTTTTGGCCTGAATGGCATCGGCCACGGCTTCCACCGCGGCGACGTCTGCGGCGAGGCTCGCCCCCGCGGGCGCTCCCAGGCGGTCGAAGGCGTCCTTCTCGGTCTGGGCGACGATCTCCACGACCCGAGTCACGGGAGCCATCTCGTCCGCGGTGATGTGCAGCACCAGCTCGCAGCAGTCGCCCGCCGCGGCCACCATGCCGGCTTGATCGAGGGCGAGCTTGAACACCCCATCCGCCAGATGCTCGGGCAGGGGGTTGCTCAGAACGGTCTTGGCGCCGCCGTCGCGCGAGTACCACACGGCGGGATGGGTCAGAGATGTCCGGCGCGTCTTCAGGTCGGCCGCATCCACGGCGACGAAGTACAGATGCCGGCTCACATCACCGGCGGCTATGCGCATTGCAGAACGCCTCCCAACAACGAGGTGGCCGGCAGGCCGCTCGGGCCCGCCGCTTCGGCCTCGGCGAAGTCGAAGTACACGTCGCCCGATGCCCCTTGGGCCACCGTCAGGAACCACACCTCAACCGGCCCGGCATCCGTGTTGGTCCACGAGACCTCCAGCGCGTCCCACTCGCCATTGATGTCAGCCATGATGTCCTCGGCCAGCGGGGTGCAGTTCGTGGGGTCGGCGATGGGATTCCGGGTCGGGTCGATGATCCAGACGCGAGGGAGATAGGCGAGGCTGGTGGTCTTGTAGGCCCAGGCGGCGAGGGTGAGCGTCTGGCCCGGCTCGACCACGTGCGTCCAGACCGAGAATACCGGGTGGCTGGCGTTCTCCAGCGTGTGCTTATAGCTGCGTTCCCGGCCGGGACGCTTCACATCGGAGACCGAGGCCACGACGCCGCCGATCATCCAGGCCTTGAAGGCTCCGTCGATCTGGTCGTGGTTCACGCTCTCGGAATAGACATTCCGGCCGCTGACCGCGGCGGTGTTGTAGCCGCTGAACTCGGTGGCGGCCCCAAGCGAGCAGTTGTAGAGCGAGCATCCACTCACCTGGTAGCCCACCAGCGCCCGCAGGTCGCGGCTGTTCCCCGTGAACGTGCATCCGCTGAAGGTCGTCCCACTGGCGCACTGCACTCCGTCGGAGCAATAGGCGAAGACACAATCCACATATTGCCCCCCGGCATCGTTGAGGATCCCATAGCTGCTGTTGTAGGCGCGCGCCGCGTACGCCTTGCCTTGGGATGCGGCCGAGAAGATCCCGCCCATGTTGCTGGAGGAGTTGTGGCTGGTGCTGTGGCTGATCTGCGGGGCAACGCCTTGAGCCAGCGAGCCGTTGAGCGCCGTGCAGTAGTTGAGTGTGGGCCGCACCGCGTTTCGTCCGGCGCCGTAGGATCCGCAGTTCTCAAAGGTGCAGTACTCGAACGTCCACCCCGTGCGGCCGGGGCATGCCCCATACGCGAAATCGGAGAAGCGCGCCCCGGCGAGAGTGGGCGTATTGGCGAACCCGTTGAACGCCCCTTTGGCCAATGTGCCATTGCCCAGGATGGCGATGTTCCGGCTCAGCAGAATGACGGAGCAGCCTTGGGCTATGGCCCGCCCCAAAGTCGTGGTCAGGGTGACCACTTTCGTCTCGGCGTTGTAGCTCTGGACCGTGTAGGTGATGTTCGACGTCAGCCGGACCGCCGCGGCCTGGGAGACGGCGATCACATCCCCGGCCCGTAGGGAGATGCCCTGAACGAGGGTCAGTGTGCTGTCGCCCGGCTCTTGGGCTTGGGCCAACGCGTCGCGGCCGTCTCGGCATTCGCCATATACCGAGAGCGTGCCGTTGGCCGAGGTGATCTCGTTGCCCTGAAGCGCCAGGGTCGCCATCTCCGGAGTCGCATCCGGGGGAGCCTGAATGGGGCTGGCGGCGGTGCCGATCCGGAGCTCGCCTGCCTCTCCCAACACGATGGCGCCCGCCATCTTGAGGTGGGTACGCGTACTCGGCGCGAAGCTCAGTGTCCCGTTCAGCGTCAGGCCAGCGAGCCCGGTCCCGCTGATGGTCGCATCGTAGACCACGGTATGAGAGGCGGCGATCGTCACGCTGTCGCCATTGGTAGGAGGGCCGGAACCGCCCCACGTGGCCGGGCTCGACCAGTTCCCGCTGGTCGTTGATGTGTAGCTGGCCATGGGTTCACACCTCCTGTCCGAGGAGCTCGAGGAGAGCCATTTCGTCGGCTTCGGCTTCGAGCAGGGCTTCGAGGTCGGTCAGCGCCCGGGCGGCGGATGGTGCAGCATCGCGGTACTTCAGGTGCCGATGCTGGCCATCAACGATGAAGTGGGCATCCCACGCGGTCTCGTTGCGCGAGATGTCGCGGAGCTCAATCGTGGGCATGCTCGGCTCCCTTCTGCTTCGCGAGCTCGGCGGCCATAGCCTCAACCAGCGCCATCGCCTCGGCCTGGCTTGCCCTTCTTCTCGGCCACCAGCGCCTCGGCCTCAGTGAGCTTGTCGGCCGCGTGCGCCGCCCTGGCGAGCGCCCGTAGATCCGCCTTCGGCTTCACAGCGTCCTTCGGCTGGATTACGACCTCGCGCTCCTCGCGCACGGTCAGCACGACCGACCCGTCCGCCTCGCGCCGTACAGCCACTATGTGTGCCATCGCACCTCATCCCAACTGCGGCAGTTCGCCGCCAGCGCGCAACGCGTCGGTCCACCATAAGAATGCGAGCAGACACTGCCGTGCCGTCCCAACGCGGTAGAACTCATGCCCGAGCCACCGCGCGTGCAGTGCGAACGGCCCGCCCGGCCCCCGGTGCTCGTACCACTGCGTGTACATCGGTGTCTCCGGCGTCGCGGCGGCAATGCGTCCGATCTCGCGCCCAGCCTCGGTCCGTAGATACACGTCCGCCGCGACTAGGGGCCGCGGGGCAGACACACGCTTGTCAGGCTGCGTCTGCGTCTGTGCAGCAGCGACGCAGGCTAGCCCGAGCAGTGTGAGAATCAGGAGCCGACTAGGCAGCCGACTAGGCATTGCGTATGCCATCAACGAGCACCACCAACGGCGCCAACCAGATCAGCGGCAGTAGGAACGGCCAGAGTGGCGCCGGCCAGGGCACTAGAGCCCCAGCTTCTTGAGCTTCCGGCACGCGTACTCCAACACGTGCTCGATGTCGTCGCGACGGCTCATCGTTTGGCCCTTGTGCTCCTTGGCATAGTGAGCCGTCAGATGCTCGTCGATCTCTCCGGTACCAAGCGACAGCAGCGCCTTGAGCGCCCTGCCTCCGAAGATGCCCCCGAGAATGCCCATGCCGTCCGCCTCCTCAGTGACCCTGTACCGGTGCGTCCTTGCCGTTCTGCTTCCGCAGCATGTACTCCATCCAGCGCTGCAGTGCGGCCCGGTGGTCAGCCGAGCGCTCCTCATGCAGGCGCATCAGTTCGGCCTGCTTCTGCTCATGGGAGTCGATGCGGTCTTCGAGCCGGATGAAGGCTTCACCGACCTTCGCCAGCACCGGCAGCGTCCGATACAGGAGCCACACGATCGGCCCGATCACCCCGAGCTGCATGATGTCGCCCCACGTCGGATCGCCCATCGTCACCAGTCCCGCTCTGATTGTCATCGTCTCTACTGAGTCAAACCGTCTTGCCAGCTTGGCGTTCGCGCCCAGACGTCAGCCCACTTGGTGTAGTACCGTTGCCAGCCGGCTCTGTAGTTGGCGATCCGCTGCGCTTCTGTCTCGCCGCTGTGTTCCGTCCGATAGTGCCACCCGTTGTGGACGATCTCGACCTCTGGACGGTACCAGCAGTGCTCTCCGAGGCGGAACCTAACCTGACTGCAGAGGTCCATGTCCTCCCAGGTGTTCCGAGGATAGTCGGTGTCAATGCGCAGTCCGCGGCGGAACAGCTCCAGCCGCATGAACTCGCATGCGCCTGGCACATGATCGCAGACGGTGACTCCTCCTCCCTCCGCCTCACGATGCCTCATCGAGCACTCAGGTCCCAGGTCTGCTCCCGCCCACCAGATAGAGCCGTCTGGGTAACGCATCCGTGGGCCACTGATGCCATCGATGTGCACGCTCGCGAGAGTCAGGAGCCAGTCGCCATCGGGTGGGAGCACGTCCCCGTCGAGCCAGCATAGGAACTCTGCATCGGTCTCGAGCGCCCGTTCAACCAGTCGAGCTCGCGCATGCGGGTAGCCTCTGTTCGCGGACCAGCGCTCATACTCGATCCGCACAGACCATTGCGTGCGGGCGATCATTGCCTCCGTGCCATCTGTACTGCCATCATCCTGGATGAGCACCCATAGCCGCACGCCGGCCGCCCACTCCAAGCCATGTAGGCAGCGCTCCAGATGGTCGCGGTAGTTGTAGACTGGGATACATACGACGATTGCTGGCTCATCAGTCCGGAGCGTCGGTGTAGGCGGCGCCAACCTCACGCCCACCAGCTCGAGCTCGCGGATGACCGTCGCTGCCGTCAGCTCCGGCGTGTGCCAGCGCACCGTGCGAGCCATCGCCTCGCGCATGGGCTCCGACGGCTCCCGCATGGTGTAGGACCGCCGCAGCGCCTCGCGGATCGTGCCCGGCCGCGGACGGCCCAGCGGCAGCTTCTCGGCGATCTCCGGCGCCAGGTGGATGTCCGCCTCGCCCATCGGCTCCTCATCACAGGGAATGAGCAGCGCGTTCTCCTCGGTCAGGAAGTCCCGGTGTCCGGAGCAGTCCGTCGCCACAACGAGCGCGCCGCACGCCATGGCCTCCAGACACGGCAGGTCCCAGCCCTCCATGCCCGCCACGCTCACATAGGCCCCGGCCGCGCCGTAGAGCGCCGCCAGGCTCTGCTCCGCCACGGTCGCGGTCGAGTACACCACCGGCGCGTGGATGCCCTCATACGGCGCCAGCCACTCGCGGAGCTGTTCGTCGATGTCCCGGCCCCAGTTGTGCAACTGCGTCTTGATGAGCAGCCCGACTGGCTCGTCTGCGGAGAACTCCTCGCAGTAGGCCCGCACGAGATCCGCCACGCGCTTGCGCGGCTGCATCGCGCTGCAGTGCACGAACCAGAACCGCTCCGCCTTCCGCCATTCCTCCTGGCTGCCCCAGCGCTGCGAAGCCGGCGTGCGCGGATGCCAGACGGCACTGCTCGTAACTGAGTGTGGCAGAGCGTGCCCGCGCCAGCGCTCCGTGTGCAGCGCGGGGTCATGGCTCAGCGGTAGCGGCCTGATGCGCTTCACGCCGTGCAGTAGCTGCAGCCGGCACGAGTCGGTAGAGAGGCCGAGCAGCAGGGCCACGGCGTTCTTCCGCCGGATCTCGTCAGCCGCGAGCCGCCATGAGTCCACCGGGTCGATCCGCACAATCGCTCCGGCGCGCGTCCTAGTCCCTTCCCCCCATGGACACCATCCGATAACGACCTCGCCGGGATCTGCCTCTGCCTCATTGGCTATGATGCGAGGCGCATATCCGAGCCGTCTGAGTCCGGCTGCTATGCGCTCCTGGACATGCCTGACCGAGCTGTGCGGCGGACCGGCCGATGTAACCGCGAGTGTCAGAGGTTGCGCCGCACTGGGGGTAGGCGCCTGGCTCTGTCTGCGCTGCCGACACCGTTCCGGTAAACCTGCTGTGGCCCGCATGGCTTTCATCTGTGCGATCAGGGTTTGCATAGGTCTCCTATTCGACATGCCGTCGACTGATCGCGGTCATCAATCATCACCGTACCCGATACCGCCTGTAGTGCTGCCACCGTCGTAGACCATCACGGCACGGACCGTCGTCTCGGCATCGCCTATGGCGTCTTCTTGTTGTGCCCTGTGCCGTACGTGGACGATCTGCCAGACCGATCCATCTGGGATGCAATCGCCATGGGCATCGTCATAGCCGTTGATCTGCACGAATGCATCGGGGCGCAGGTCGGTTCGGAGTGGGCCGACCCACTCCACGAACTTCTGCATGCGGTAGTGGTCGCGGATGAACTTGATGAAGGCCTCGACAGGCGAATCGGCATCGTCCTCGACCATCACTCGGTTCCAGTCGTCAGCAACGCCAGCCAAGCGCTCGGCGTCGCTCTCAATGGCGACATAGCGCTGGCGGTAGCGTGAAGGACCGTAGATGATCAGAAGACGGTTTCTGAAGTCCTCCATCACCTTGCTAGGCTCGATGCGATAGATGTCATCTTCGACACTGGCAGTCGCCCGACTGAGCGTAAACGCGATCGTGCTAACGCCGTGCTCATACTCCTCAGGGCCTGTGTCAGCGAAGAAAACACCAGTGCCGTCCTTATCGAACCCGATGCGGATGCCGCAGGCCCGGGCTACCTCGTCGATGTGGGTGAGCCACCCATCGCCGTCTTGCGGCGCCAGGTTGGGCTGGCTTGGCAGCTCAGCCAACGGGATGATCGCGTCCGCGATGCCTGGATCTACACTCACGGTGCCACCGAACCCGATTCGGTTGGCGACTGCCGTCATCCAGTCCAGCACGGTACGACCTCCTGCCTGGCGGAATGTCTCGATCTCCTTCCGTTCCAGTCGCACGGCATCGAACGTCGCAAACTCCACCGTGAGGCCATGAAGTGCATCAGCATTGGCATCCTCGTCCCTGACGATGCCACCTGGTGGAATGTAGGCAGTAGCCACAGTCTGCGCTCGGATACCTGCGCTCGCGAGCCCATCCCATCCGAGCGAGAGCGATACCTTGCTGTTAACGATCCAGGCTGGATACAGTGGCGTGTCCGACCGCCTGAACTGAGCTTGCCCACGGCTGCCCCTGTAGGTCGCGTCCATCTCCCATGACGCGCCAGTGAGGACGCCGTCGCCCTCGGTCGTGTCTAGAGTGCCGTCCACCTCGCCGATAACGGCCGGAATGTCCATGGTGCAGTACCAGACCAGTGGACGGTAGTAGTTAGCGCCCTCCTCTGTCGGGTCGCCGTATTCATCCTTGTCGAGCTCGAACGTCAGCAGAGGCCGTCTGTTGAGGCCGTACGGGATCTGATGTGTGGTCGTCACTGTCCACCCGACTGCGGGCTGATACACATGCCCCCACGTCGTCTCCGTGTTCCACTCCACGGTCACGTTATAATCCGGAGGGCCGTCGGTGCATCTAACCAGCGGATGGTACCGCACGGGCCATGCGGTCGCGTCGCCGTAGCGCAGTGGCGTCAGGTTCAGAGCAACGATGGCGCCGCAGACGGTGACAGTGACATCTGCGCCCTGCACCAGCCTGAGCGTACGGCTCCGCACGTGCCAGTAGTCGTCGCTGTTGTCGTTGCGGATCAACAGGTGTCCGCCGTCGGGCTGCGCAAGCAGGGTGTCGTCCTGATCGTAGGCGTCGTTCGTGGCATACTCGAAGATCCACGTCTCCCGGCTCACGCCCTGCTGCATGGCCGATGAGGTCCGGCCGCGCGAGAGGATCTCGCCGTCGGTCAGGTAGCCGTACCCAGGTGTCGCCGGCGCAATAAGATGAACGAACGGCTCTCGGAGTCCATAGTCCTCGTTCTCGAGCGGAAGCACCAGGTTCAGGTCCCCGGCCACCCACGTATCAGAGTCCGCGTCATAGCTCTCAGCAGACATCGTGACGGCGACGTAGACTGGTACGGCCTGCCCTGGTGGTGGAGCTGAACGCACGAGGTTAAGCGCGAAGTTGGGGTAGCTACCCCTTGGCATGTCGATGGTGAGCGTGTGTTTGGCGGTGGCCTCGAGCGCATGGACATCGCCATCGGTGCACTCGGCATAGAGCACCGTCGGGTGCCCGCTCTGGTTTACGAGCCGCCATGGGTCGGATACCGAGCACGTCATGTCACGCGGCGATGTGTCGCCCTTGGGCGCAAGCGCGCGCAGAGGCGGGATGTACTCGATACCCATGCCCTCCCAGATGCCCTCGGATGACTCCGGGTCGAAGCGCCAGTCGAGGCTGGCCCCGAACTTGGTGATCATTCCATCTGCGTTCGGTGGTTGTACTCCGAGCGCTGCGCTAGTACTGACTAGGGCCATTATGCGGATGTCACCTCCACGAACCCGGAGCCGTAGGACCTGCAGCGGTAGTACGTGAGCACTCCATCCTGTGAAACCGCCACCACGACGCCGCGGTCGTCGGCGGTCACGATGGAGGAGCGCGGGATCTCGTCTCCAGAGTTGACCACAGCAGTACAGACGGTCAGCTCATCAGTGCCAACTATCAGGTCCTCTCCAGTCAGCGCCTCAGCCCCGGACGCCTGGAACCTGATCGCGTCGTTCTGCCAGCCGCAGACATAGGTGATCCCATGCCGGTAGCAGATGTCGCCATACTGATAGCCGCTCCCGATCCCCATGGTGATCGTGCTCCAGGTGGCACCGCGGTCGCGCGAGCGCGCCAAGACGGTGCCCTCGTTGTGCGTCGCCGCAACCAACACCCCGCCGTCATCAAGGCAGGCAATCGACGGCCATGCGTAGCCGCGGGCGCCGCCGAATGGCTTCTCGACCCAGACCGTCTCAGTGGCCTTCGGGTCGAGGTAGCCCACATGCACTATCGTGTCGCCGTCGGTCGCGGCAATCCATGCCACGCCACCGCCGTCGATGTCGAGGTTCGGGTACCATAGGCTCTCATCGAAGCTGCCGACCCACTGCCGCAGCTCGTTGTAGACCTTCAGCCAGCTCGTGATGCCGGCCGAGCTGTCCGTCGTAGTCGCAGCGATGCGCCACTGCTCGCGGCCGCCTCCCAGTCCTTTGCGGCTCCATCTACCCCATGCATCGGTAGTATCAGTCTGTAGCGCGACGATGGTGCCATTGGCCGGATTGCGCTCGAATGAGTAGACCGAGATGTCAGCCACTCGACCGGTCCCATCGCGAACACATCCATGCGTGTTGCCGCGCACGTGCTTCCTGACCACGCAGGGAATAGGCACACCTGCGGCCAGATACACGCAGCCAACACGCGGCTTGACCGGCACGACAGTCTCGGTGCCGTCACTGGCGACCTCCAGATCGAATGTCTCGCAAACGTCACCTGTGTAGAGTGTCCCACTGAGCATGTCATTCTCATCGGCATCCCAGAAGGCCGCCTGATAGGTCGCGTGGCTTGGATCGCATGCGAAGCCGGAGTAGTCATCGCTGGTGGGGTCAGTGACCGTGTCAACGAGCATGCCCTCCTGGCGAGCGAGGGTAATGAACCAGCTCGATAGCTCGACCATGCGGTCTAGGATGACACCAGAGGATACTCCGGTGAGCCGATCGCAGAAGTCCAGCCCCTCTTCGTCGCACAGAGTCACGGCTTCATCAGGTGGGTTGCAGCAACGCTGCCCATCGGCCGTGGTACGGAACGCGATGTAGCAGATTGGGAGTCCACCGCTCGGCCGAGGGAATGTGACAGTGGCCGTCGTCTTGCCAGACCCGGTTCCGTCCGGCGTCGTAGCCACGAGTTTCAGGCTTGTGAGCTTCCACTGCCAATCGCCGTCGCCGTCGAAGCCAGTGAACTCGATACCGTCGACGTGCTGGAGTTTGATATCCTGCGCCCAGGCCAGATCCACATAGACAGTCCCTGCCCCTGCGCCAAACTCCACGTCGTATTCGAGCACCTGCCCGGATGTGCGTTGCACGCCACCGGCGATGTAGTCCTCGGTCCGCGTAGATCCAGTGACGCGTGTGTCGATGATGGTCAGGTCAGAGTAGAGCACCCGCAGTGTCAGCGTGACGGCCTTGTCAGAGTCATATCCGATGGCGAGGATCGGGTACTGGCACCAGTTCCAGATGTCGCATGTTTGCAAGTGCAACAGATAACGATAGACGGCCGGGAGGCCATATGTGTCCAGCCCATCACCGACCAGCCATTCATAGTAATCGGCGTCACTGCCTGCAGTCGGCGCAGTCTTGAATGTACGGCTGATGGAGCCATTCTCGACTGAAGAACTGATGTCGACCGTAGTGATCTCGCCATCCTGGCTGACTGCCATACCAGGTGTCGAGGTTGTCCAAGCACTTGGCAGGCTAGTTGCGTCCGATGGCTTCTGCACGTTGAGCGATGCCGACCGGCCGACCTGGAAGCCCTCCCACTGCCAGTCGGCCCAGTCCTCGCCCTCACTCAGCGTATGGTCGAGGCCGCGCTCCTCGATGGTGCATGGCAGATCACTGGGGCTCGGGTTCTCATCGTTCGCTGTTGCCCATGCTGCCAGCATCGTCGGGGCCACTTCCCAGAGGCGCTCATACGTGGTGTCCCATGAGTAGGCCCAGTAGATGCGCCGTTCGACGAACGGCGAGTTCACCTCGTCATACATGTCCCCAGAGAGTGGGTCAGGGTAGTTCCGCGGGACCTGGAACATCATCCCGGCGCCGGCGTAACCTGTGTCGCCCGAGTAGTAGCTGCCACTACCAGAGTACTCTCTATCCCAGTCGAAGCCACGGAGATCAAAGTCGACGATCACCGGCGCATAGATGGTCAGCGAGACACCCGCGCCTCCGCTCGGGATCTCGGTGGCGTCCACCACGGTCAGCGTGAGGGTGTCGCCCGAGCCCTCTGCTGTCACGCCGTTGCCCTCATAGCTGTAGCCGCTCAGGTCAACGGAGTAGCCGAGGTACGTCAGGTCCTCCCACTTGGCCACGACACCCGAGACCCCCGACAGGGTTGGCTGTATCCCCAGGCCGATCACCAGTGACGGCAGGCTCCGGGTCCCGTCACTCGGCGTCATCGTCTTGGAGCTGACGCTGTCGGTCTCGATGGAGCTGCCACAGGCGTCGGTGTAGCCGTCGACGTTGCCCCATGCGTAGTGCATCTCGAGCTGCAGGGGATGGCAGACGTAGCTGAGCTCTCCGGGCAGTGGGTCGACCGCGATGCGTTGCTTGTAGAGGTGCAGGGTCTCGCAGGAGCCCTCGCACGCCTCGCTGGTGTCTGTGTCGCCCGAGTACTCCCACTGCACATTGCTCTGAGGTGGCGGCATGCCGCCCGTCCATTTCCAGGTTCCAGCCACTCGGTACGACTCTGGCGGTGGGAGCGTCCCAGCATTGGCGGTCCCGTAGATGCGCACCTCGTAGTCGGGGAATGTGTGCGGCGGATCGTAGGGGTTGACGGCGTGGCGCTCGACGCGAATACCAACGGTGCCGCCTGGCCCGGCTATCGTGCCAGAGACCGAGCCATAGAGCTCGTCTGCGGGGACCCAGGCTGGCACCCATGTCTCGTCCAGCGCGTAGATGATGAATGATCCTGAGAATGTGCCTGGGGCGTCGACATTGGTCTGCGCGTAGGCCACGGGCCACCTCTCAGTAGTCTGGGATCAGGCCCGCGCGCTGCCAGGCTTTGCGCTGGTCGCGCGTGACTGCCGCACCGAACTCGGCCGAGGGCTTGATATGGAGGTCGACCTGATGCCGCCCGCCGGTCATTTGGCGGTCGATGCTGTTCCACGCTTGCCGCTCGGCCGGCGATCCGCCGCCGCCCTCGACCTTCTTCTTGAGGTCCCGCAGCTCACCCGGCATGACGCCAGGCAGCGACTGGAACGTGTCGACGGCCGGGCCGACTACGTTCATCACGGCCGTGCCCAGCTTGAGCATCTTCTGCAGCAGTGCCATAGCAATTCCGACGTTCTGTGGAGTGAGGACCTGTGTGAGCAGTTGGTTGAGCGCGTTCGCGAAGTCCTGGATGCCCTTGGTCAACGAGTTGAGCTGACTTGAGAGCAGCGAGTTTGGGTCGGCCAACTGCGCCATCACGGTCTGGATGGCGGCGCCGATCGTCTGCACGATGCCCCAGATGCCGTTGACCAGCCCAGTCATGAAGTTGTTGATCGAGGACCCCGAGGTCTGAAGCTGTCCGATGAACCAGACGACGCCGTTGGCGGCCCCGATGAACGCGTTCAGGATGCCTGTTACCATCGGCCCACTGAAGCGCATGGCCATATCGCCCAACCACGTGAAGATGATCTGCGCCTGGTTCGCGAACCACATCAGCTTGTCCATGATGGTCGGCACCCATGCGAAGAACTTCTCGATCCAGACAGGGAGCCGATCCAGCAGCCACGGCAGCACCTGCGCCATCTGAGCACCGAATGCCTGGAACTTGCCCTTGAGCCCGTCCACCCATACGGCCAGCCGGCTCTTGGTCAGCCCCTGCTGCGCCTCATCGGCGCCAGTGAACGCGTCGGTCACGCTCTTGAACCCTTCGCCGAACGCCTGCATCAGTGGCGCCAGCGCCTCAAGGTACGGCGCCAGCGCGCCGCGGAGCGTGTCCGCGAATCGGGTGAGTCCGTCCAATAGCGGCTTGAGGAGTGGCATGAGCGCGTTGCCGACGACGGTCGCTAGGTTCTGCAGCGCGCCAACGAAGGTCGACCACTTGCCAGCCAGTGTCGTCGCCATGCGCTCCATGGCGCCGCCGAACCGCGAGGACATGATGCTGGCCAGCGCGCCCTTCAACGCCTCAATGGCTCGTTCGCTCCCGTATGACACGCCACCGGCAGAGGACTGTGCCCCGGCTTGGAGTAGCATCATCGATGAGATCCCGAACTCCTTGAGTCGTTCGAGACCGCCGCCAGAGATGGCATCCGCGATGGCCTCGACGCCGTCGACCACCGACTTGCCCATGCTCGCCGCCATGTTGCCAACCATCGGCAGCCACTGTCTGGCCGACAGCCCATAGTTCTCTAGCCGCGTCGTCGCCTCGATGACCTCATCAGTCTGGAATGGTGTGACGTCCGCGAACCTGCGCGCCCAGTCGAGCATCCCTTGTGCTGCTGCAGGCGTCTTGAGCGCCGTCAACAGCTTCTGGTACATGGTCTCGATGTTAGCTGCGGCGGTTACGGCCTTCAGGCCGAGATAGCCAAACGCAGCCGCACCGACCCCGGCCGCAGTGGCTGCCATCTTGCCGAGTGCAGACGTAAACGAGAGGACTGCGTTGAGCGCGCTACCGATCATCCGCGAGACGGCGCCGAATGCCGATGAGAGTGGGCCACCCACGAGAGTAGCGATACGGCCTATGTGCCCTGTCACACCGCGGGCGAGGGACATGATGCCGGTAAGCCCAACGCCCCCCTGCTTGGTCACTGGGCCCTCTCCGCCCAAGCCGGCGCCGAGATCCCTTGGTGCATGCAGGCTACTCAGGCGTTTCTCCACCTGGCTGATGGCAGAGCCCAGATTGTCGAGGTGGCCTATCAGCTGCTTGACGGCTGCGCCGATAGCAGCCAGAGAAGCCGTTGCGGCGTCGTCAATGTCAATGCGTAGGCTGACGTCACGGTCTGGCATCAGCGCCTCCTCCCGCGTCGCTTCGCCTCAAGCTCCTGCCGCTTCGCCTCCGCTGCCCAGCCGTTAGCCAGAGCATGCGCCTGCTCCATCGTTAGCCGCGCTACTGTGTCGATAGACCATCCAGTTCGGTTGATGATGCTGATGGCGAGGTCTCTGAGCTCTCGCTGGGTTCCACGGCCGCCACGGCGGCCTCCGGTACGTTTCCCAGACCGCCTCCCTCGACCGGCTTGATACCGAGCACGCGCAGCGTCTCAGCGAACTGCTCCTGACCAGTGAGCAGCTCGAGTGGCAGGGCCATGATCTCCGCCGCACTGATGCCCGGCTGCAGCCAGTTGGCCGACAGGCGCAGCATCTCCACGGTCGTCTGGATCTCGTCCGCCTCGGTGTTGGCGCGTTGCCACAACCGGAACTGCTGCAGATCGCCAAGCGTCAGCGGCCAAAGCTGTACCTCCCGCACATCGCCTCTCGGCGTTTGATAGCGCACCGCTACCGGCTGCTGCGCGAAGATCAGTGCTTCCGACATGCTGCCTCCTACGTGATGGCGATAGTCAGTGATCCGGTCGAGCTCTTGCCGCGGAAGCCATACGTCCACTTGGCCTGATCGTCAGGAGCCACGAGGCCAAAGCCCTCAGCGCGATTAGGCTTGAGCGCATCGAGGGTGATCGTCAGCGTGTTCACGCCGTTGTTGCCGACGAGGACGATGTCAACATCCTCCTCGGTCTCATCCGACCATAGGTCGAGCACGGCCCTGGCGATAGGTCTGCCACATGTCACCTCGACAGTCAGGTCCTCCATCCCAACTAGGAGGTACTGTGGGTAGCGATAGGTGCCAGCCGTCTTGGAATCCTGGTTTCCCTTTGGATAGGCGATGTGGTTGTCGAGATTGATGGACCACTGCAGGATGCCATACTCGGTCCCATCGATCGTGGAGACGAACTCGTAGTCCTCGAACACGTCCGCAGTCTCATCGGCAGGCGTCAGACCGTCGCCATCCGCACAGCTCAGTGCCTTCCAGTCGATGTCGCACTTGACAGCGCCGCCCTCATCGAGGCCCATCTGCAGGGTCGCGATATAGGCGTCGCTGTAGACCAGACTCCATGAGTCCGCGCCGCCCTCGATGTAGAGCGGTGTGAGCGCACCGCGCGGATAATTAGCACGCTGAGCGGCCTGGATGAGCGCGAGGTTGGTGTTGGTCAGGAACAGCGAGGCATTCCCAGCAAACTCAATCAAGTCCGCACTCCGACGCTCCGTGCCACCGATGCCCTGGCGGATGCGTAGGCCCCCGCCACTTGAGATGTCGCCACCATCCACAATCCCGGCTGCTGTGGTCGGTGGACTACTCGTGCCCCATAGCAATCCCTCGAATAGGCCACTGGTCTCCGCTTGTGCCATCGGAGGATCCCTCCGTTACGTCACAGTTGTCCGGACGATCACGTCGATATCGATGGAGATCGCCCAGATAGGCGCACCGCTCTCACGCAGCTCGCGAACGTCCTCTGTTGAGTTGTCTGCCCCGCGCTCCTCACCGAGATCCAGGCTCCGGAAATCTACGCGCCAGACTGCGGCGGTACCATCGGCGCATGTCAGGCTGACCTCAGTACGGTGGTCGGGGTCGCTCTTCTCATCGGCATCGTCCGTATCTATCACGGCCAACCGCCGATTCGGGTCGTTGAACAGGGCCAAGCCGATCTGTTTGGCATACCGCTCACGGGCCCGGCTCATGATCTTCTCAGTTGCGCCTGTTCCGGTCAGGCACTGGTTCCGATCGCCTGGGCCAAGCCGCGCGTGTACAACCCGTAGGTGCTCGGTAGTCTCATGGGTCTTACCGATGCCCCGCGCTCCACTGCTACTGGATGGCATACATCCAAGTCCGCGGACGTAGATCCACGGGCATGCATCCATCACTGGTTCGAGGCTTGCGTAGTCAGCCAGGTCACCATGTTCCAGAAACTGCAGCGGATGCGGTTCCGACCAGAACTCACTTGGCAGCCCGCCGATGTGTGCAGTCCCGCTGCCCTTGAGAACAGCGATGACAGCATCGACCAGCTCGGACGTATGGATGAAGTCGGCCATCAGGTAGCCCTGTCCAGGATCGCGACGTTATGGTTCAGGCCACGCCTCACCGAGCGCACGTGATACGTAGCCCTGTCATTCTCATCGTCCCTCTGCGCCTCGCAGTGCGAGCCTGCCAGCATCGTCACTCCCAGCGGGTACCGGCAGGTCCAGGCAGTCGCCGTCACAACTCCGGCCGCCCTGGCGGCCCCCTCAGCCGATGTCGGCATCAGCCAGCATCGGACCGATGTACCACAAGTCTCCTCACGTTCACGCTGGAGTTGATCGCTGCCGGTCAACGTCTGTGTCACAGACGGCACCCACAGCGTGGCGTTCGGTGTAAGGCTCACGACCGCACCAGCTCAACGAGCGCCTCGTGCGCCTGCTTGGCCAGCCAGTTGCGCACTAGGTCCTTGTTCTGTTCCCAGGCCGAGTAGTGCCGGCCGAACAGGAAGTGGGAGCTCCCGCCGTGGTAACCCTGCTTCGGCATCCAGCGCTTCGGATACTGAGCCCGGAACTGAGCCGGCGTATGCGCGAACTCCGCGTGTTCATGCTGCACGGCCGCATAGGCCACGGCCGTGTTTCCGAACAGGATCTTCGCGGCTATGGCGGCGCCGTCCAGTGTCTCATGGCCGCTACCGCGCAGCCCACCGAAGCGCAGTGGGGCATGGGCTACCGCCTCGCCACGCACATGCTTTGCGGCCTTCAGTAGCGTCCGCCGCATCGATGATCGCATCCGCGCAGCACCGGGCCCACGCATGGCACGCGCGAGCCCACTCAGTTCACGGGTATCGATGGCGCTCGCCATCGGTCAGACCACCATCTTCACAGCGCCCCATGGCGCGTTCGGCGATGGCTTGAGCTGCGGGTTCACCAGAGCCCACGCCGCCGGCGCGATGTCGGCCGGCATAGCAGCGCCTGTGAGCTGCATGCTGACGCCGTCCGCCTGGAAAAACCTCACGCCCTGGGCCGTCAGCGTCGCCACGTCAACTAACGGCTTGTCGCGGTTCAGAAGGTAGACGGCCTGGTAGCAGACCGCCTGCCAGACCCATTCAGGGATGAACACGTCCGAGTTCTCATCTAGATCGTCACCCGTCGGGAAGTGCAGGGCCTGGTTGCGTACGTAGACGCCGGTACCGTTGTCTGTGCAGCCAGTATCGTATGGCGTGCCTGGGAAGAGCTCCCGGGCGGCACAGGTTGGACTGACCTGGCCGCCCAGGCTCTCGATCATCGCGGTGGCCTGTACCAACGCCCGCTCGCGCCGGTCGGTGGAGTGCTTCAGCCACATCTCACCATCGAGCCTAGCGGCGAACCATGTGTCGGCATCAGCCCTGGTGATGTAGCTGTTGTCACTCGCTCCGCCCGGAGTGCAGGTCGCTGTCACGGCCATTAGATGCCACCACCATAGCCGGTGGCGTAGTCGATCTCGAGGGTGGAGGCTACCAGGTCAATGCCGGTGCCGCCCTCCACCCAGCTCCAGCTCAGCGCCTCGCCTGCGGCGAGTTCCAGGTTGGCCTTGGTTGTGGTCAGCGTGATCGCCAACGGCACGAAGGCCGTAGCGTTAGTGCCACTGGCGAACGCAAGGCTGGCCACTGTTGTGGTTCCCGTACCGGCCGTTCCCTTCCGTTTCACTGTCAGGGTTGCGTTGTTGGTCGTGTGCCCAGTCATGTTCGTCGACGCGATCAGCCTGACAGCGCAGATACGCGTCTTGACCGGGAACGAGATCAGCGGCAGCTCCTGGCTGGTGCCAGTGTAGGCTGCAAGCGGGATGGCGACAGTGATGGGCTCTCGATCACTCGCCATTGTGTGCACCTCGCTTCGGCTTCAGAGCCTCTGTGCGCTCCTGGATGATGTTCCCGGTCTCGTCGAGCACGAGCTCTCCCAGAGGGATCTCCTGATGCCAGCCATGCTTGGCGCAGACGACGGCGATGTCTTCGCCGATCGGCTGGAAGCGGCGGTAGAACCCCGGCCCACGCGCATCCCCGGCCGGGAGTGGGGCATAGACGTACGGCATGCTCGCTCACTCTCCTTCCCAAGAGTTGCGCTAGTCAGCATCCTGAAGGAGCTGGAAGCCCATGGTTGAGTCGATCACGCCGACACCGTAAGTCATGGTGCAGACCAACTCGGTGAGGCGTGCGCTGGCATCACGTTCCAGCTCGATCTTCATGTCAGCGCACAGGACGCACCCGATGGCCCATGACGACATGAAGAGGCCACCGTAGTCTGCGTTGGCGTTCTCGAGCGGGACGTTGGTGCTCCGAAAACAGGCCACGCCCATGATTTCCTGGACGAACCCTCGGCCCCAGAACTCGGCGCCGACGCGGTCGCTCTTCGCGGCGTCGATGACTGGGGACGAGCTCTCGGTAACGAACTCATACCAGCCCCACGGATGGAAGGCCGCCATGTAGGGCTCCGGTGCATCGTTGGCTTGGAGTGCTTCCATGTAGAGCATGAACTCCGAGATGAGGAGTGGCGTCCCTGTGCCGTTCTTGGATGTGCCCAGGCTGGAGTTGAGCGCGAACACGTCCTTGTCGAACTTCTTGGCCATGGCCAATCCGCATGCGCGGCCGGCATTCGAGATGAGCTCTTCGGGTCCCCAGTTGTAGCCGCGCTTGGCGATGTCGGTGACCGGGACGATCACGACCTTCTCGCCTGCGGTCACGGTGACGCCTCCGCTGGTGTCCAATGCCGACGTGTTGGTGTAGTCATCGCCCTCGGTCGCATCCCCTGCCGTGATCTCCGAGTACTTGTTGAACCGGTGGCTGACGCCAGGCTGGCCCCGCAGATCTTTCCACTGCAGCCACTGGCGTGCACGGCCATTGTCGGGGTAGAACAAGCTCTGCGACTGGAACCAAAGCCGCGCTGCACCCTCGATGAGGCTGACTTGCTCGGTGATGGTGGTAGTGGTTGTAGCACCCATACGACTGTCTCCCCTCGCTAGCCGCCTGCGCGGCGCCCGGGCGGTGCAGGAACCTGCACCCCCATCTGCGCCAGGCGATCATAGACTGCGTTCATGTCAGTAGGAGGAGTCCGTGGGTCCCATGGCTGTGGCACTGCTGGCTGGCCTACGGGCGCCGTCGGGGCGCCGATACTCACGGGCTGACCTGCCATCCTCGCGGCCAACATCTGCCCGGCATCGCCATAGGTCTCGGCGATGCGCTCAGGTGGTGCCTCCGCGAGATCTCGAGCAACCTGAGCCCTCAGCTCGGCAAAGGCCGCGCGCTGCTCCTGGATGCTGGCGAGCACTTCTTCCTCAGTGCTACCAGTTACCCGTGAGCGAAACAGCTCGGGCATGTCCGCGGCCTTCGCGGCCACCAGTCCAGCACGGAGCGCATCCACGGCTGCCTTGGCAGCCCGCTGCTCCGCCTCCTCAGCGCGTCGGCTCGCTTCAGCAGCAGTGGCCTGAGCCTTCTCGAGCTCAGTCATCGCCGCTGCCTTACGCTCGGCTTCCGCCCGCTCATACTCGGCGAGCCTCGCCTCGCGCTCAGCGAGGAGTTTCTCGGCTGCTTGCCGTTTGCGCCGTTCCTCAGCCTGGACCCTGTTGAGATCCTCTTGCGTGAACGTACGTGGCGTTACACCCGCCTGCACTCCTGCGGCGGTTCCAGCTCCCGGGGAGTCGGCCCCGGTGTCCGTGCCCGGCTCAACTACTCCGGTGGGTTCAGCGTCAGCCATTGCGGCCTCCATCATCAGTGCCCGGTACGCCAAGAAAGGCTTCGCACCCCTCAAGTGCGCCCCGGTATGTTGGCTGGGCCCGAGGTAGGCCCGTCGTCGCGCGGGGATCAGCCGCGCCTAGCCCACGATCAGTTTGGAGCGTGCTCTAATGGTAGAACCGTCGCCTCGCCGTTGCGTTCGCGCGATCTGACCGGCGCCAGCCCATCGGTGTTGAAGTTCTGGGTCTGGTCTTCCGGCACCGCGCAACGAGCCGCACGATAGTGCTCCTCGCCGATCTCCTGCAGATCCAGGTGTCGAGATACGACTCCGGGGTGGCACCATATCTGGATGCCGAGCTCGAGGCAGCGTTTGCTGAAGCTCAGGTCTTCCATGAGCCACCGCTTGCCTGCTGGCGTCTCGACATACCTGTTGTCGAATGGCCGCTCGCCTAGTTCATTCCGGATCCGATCGAACACATTCATGTGCACGAGTAGCGCTCCGCCACCAACGCCATGCACCCGAAACGGTCCCGTTGTCGGATAGTCGATGACCTGTTGGAAGAGCTGCTGCTCCTCGTTGAACACATAGGCTACCGGCATGCATCCGCCCCGCTGGAAGTACATGCCAGAGAGCACCTCCATTGGCGTGTCGGTTGCCTCCATGGTCAGTACGAGCTGCTGCACGATGTCCGCATCAAACGTGTGGTCGCAGTCGGTCATGAACACCCATTCGCCGTCGGCATCCTCCGCGATGCGGTTACGCGCCTGCGCATGGTCGGTAGTCGTTGGGAACGCCAGCTGGAGCTGTTGGCCTCGGCTCGCCAGCCATTCGGTCGTATGCGCAACCATCATCAGGGCCGAACGGTAGTGTGCCGTGAACTGCAGCGGGATGCCCGCCATGAACGCCACGGTCCCAGCGATCACGCAGCTTCCTCCTCCAGGAACTTCTGCTTCGCCTTGTTCCGGAGCTGCAGCACCTCTGCGAGCTGCTTCTCCTTCGCCTCAGCGCTACGCGCTGCAGCAGCGATGCTCAGGCCCACGATCTTTGGCAAGCTCTTGTGCCCACAGCGGGGATGCCAGAGACCATGCGCCCGCGCCTCGGCCTTGGTGATATAGCCATCGGTCTGGCCGGTGATGCTGAGGATGACACCCTCCCATGGGCGGCACTGCCAGCACTCGCGCATGTGGTCGCTGACCTCGATGAGGTCCTCACCGAGCGCGATCATCTCCTGATCGGTTGCCAGCTCCTCGGCCTCGCGGATGGTCGTGCGTGCGATCATCTCGGCATAAGCTTTGGGGGCCCAGTGGCGGCCAGCCGAATCGACGTAGAGCCAGAGCTTGCTCTCCTTGAGCGCATCTAGGACCTCTGGGGCTGGGGCCACCTTGCGGTTCATCAGCGCGCGCCTGAACTGTGTGGCTTCCTGCGACGTCAGCGTCCGGCCCTCGTAGTGCTCCAGCAGCCGCTTGGTGATCTGGTGGCTGTTCTGGCCCTTGCTGAGCGCGTCCTGAACGATGCGCAGGTTCTCCTCGCGGTAAGCCTGCTTCCAGCTCCACGTCTGCTCGACTCGGTAGACCTGCGAGTCCAGAGGATGCGACCGGGCCCGGCTCAGGTTGTTGAGGGTTCTCTGATGGATCTGGCGGAAGTCGGCATCGTTCGGTGTCACGATGCGTGGTCCCCAAGACGGTGGCAATCTGGCTGGCTCTCTATCCATGGCCGGCAACGCCGGCGCCTGCTCACCATGCAGGCGGTTCGTCCCGAATACCGCTCCTGGGTGCGTTTGCCGAAGGTCGGCCAAGACCTTCTCGGCGGGCCGACCCTTGGCGACCAGCGCCTGGTACTCCTCAGTCGATGGTGGCTGCCGGACCCGGTTGATCTCTGCCACACACGCCAGATGCGGGATGCCACGCTGCCGCATGGCCATGTAGGCCCGATAGTCACTCGGCAGCATCATCTGGGTATCGACGGCGGCCAGGCCATGCTCATAGACGGCTGGCAGGATCCGCCTGAACCATATCTCCTGGGCACTGCGCAATGCGCCCATTGCCTTCTGGATAGCCTCGAGCTGGCGTTTGGCGAACGTCTCTGGCCAATCAAGGAGCCGCCCACCCTTGGCCGTCAGCGCGACGATGATGCGTAGCTCGGCGATGCGGTATGCATCCAGGAGTTGCTGCACGTAGACATCGGTCTCGGCTGGAGTCAGTGGGGCCAGAGGCACGGTACGCTCATCGCTCCCTCCGTCGGGCAGTCGCCGTTGATGATCTCCATGCTCACGCTGTCAGCCCATTCTCAACCGTCAGGATGCCAGTCGGCTCCGATCCGAACCCGATGGAGAACGGCGACAGGCCAGGCGTCAGTGTTGGGACAGGGTTCCCAGTCGCGCCTTCCTGGTTGATTCGGTCCAGTTTCGCCTGCGCCGCCTCCATGCTGATGCCATGCAGTGCCGCGATAGCGTCCACACGTGGCTGCAGACCGGCCTCCACCATTGCCGCCTGATCGGCGATGTCTTCAGTGAGGTTACTCGGCAGTCCGTCCTGCCAGGTCAGCACCAGGTCACGCATGGACACAAGCTCAACTTGGCCTTCTACCGGCTGCCAGATCGGCCACCCACGCCGCGTCACGGCGGCATGGAGTTCCATCGCGGTGGTGTAGAGCCAGCGTAGTGGTCTGTCGAACATCTGCTGCTTGCGTCTGGCCAGCGTCTGGGTGCGCATCTGCGAGAGCCGCAGCGCCACGCCGCTCGTGGGCCCGCCTCCCTCTTGCGGGAGCAGGGCGCTCATGTCGATGCCTGCCGCGGCGACGAACGCCTCTTTGAGCTCCTTGATGGCGTTCTCGACCGCGGTCAGATCCTCGCCCCATGTCACGTAGCCGACCGGCGCGCCGCCCGTCCAGCCGTCCGGGACCGGCCAGAACTTTGACTCGCTGCACTTCAGCTCGCCATCGGGGCCCAGGGCGCTCGCGGGCCCGTAGAGGCCCGGGTCCGCGTGCATCTTCAGGATGCGTGCCCGCTGCGTCTCGGCCGCATTCAGCTCGCCCTGGATGCTGAGTAGCGACTCATAGTCGCTTGTCCCCCACGGCAGCGTCTGCCCATTAGGGACATGCAGTAGCAGTAGCCCGGGCACGCCCGTTCGCACCGGCTCCTCGCTCAGGGCAGCCAGCTCGGGCAGCGCCGTCAGTGGCAGTCGGTCGACGTTCGGCCGGTAGCGGTAGCCGTGGCCAGGCTGACCATGCAGCAGATACAGCTCATGGGCGATGACCGACTCGGTCCCGCCGCCAGACAGCGCCTCGATCCAGTGCCGCTCTATGTGCAGGTGATACTGCTTGTCCCGCGTCAGTACCTCGCCAATGTCAGCCGACATGAGCTGGTCTCCGAGATACACGGGGTAGAACGTCGCCGGGTCAACCACGTCAACGCTGATACGCTGATGGTCGGCGTTATAGCGCACCTTCAGCACGGTATCGCCGCATACGCTGGCATCGGTAAGCCAGCGGCGGACTTTCTGATCGATATCGTTGTCGAAGGTCAGTTGGTCGATCAGCGCCTTGGTCGCATTGAGCTGCTCGGCGACGGTCACCTGCACGCCCTCATCGCAGGCGCGCCCGGTGACGAGGTCGGTCAGCGCTGCCAGGTAGTTGACGCTGACGTACGGCCAGTCGGTGTCGAGTTCGAACCCGAGATCGCGGAAGACCTGCTCGTGCCCGTCACCGGTCGTGTTGTGGTACAGCCTGCGGTAGGTCTGATAGCGCAGGAGCCGCGCCTGATGCTCCTGTGGCGGCCAGGGCACGCTCCGCGGGTCAGATGTCAGATCAGCCATGGCATCGCCTACCGCCTTCCCTGCACCGCGGATCCAGTCCCAGGCTCGCCCGATCAGGCCCATGGGCTCACCAGCCCTTCGGCCGCTTTGCACGCGGCTCGATCGGCACGTGCTTGGGCGCGTATCTTCCCATGACACCGTAGCGCAACGTGTCCATCAGGTGGTCCTCACACTTCGGGTCCGGGTCCTCATCGCGGTACGTCCCATCCTGGTTCCGCTTCAGCATGTAGCGGTGGAACTGGCTGATCGTGTGCCTGCAATGGCGCGCCACCTTCAGCCGGCCGCTCTTACCAAGTGCGTTCACCGCGCGCAGCCCGATCGCCACGGGGTTTTTGGCCTCGGTCGCCGGTAGCGGCCGCGCCCGGAACTTGGCGATGTTCCCGGGGTCCTCTGGGTCACACCGCCAGAACTGCACTCCATACTCGCCCTGTAGCCGCCATGCCTGTTCGACCCAGTAGTCGATGTCGCGCTCTGCCTCATAGACCTCATCGAGGATCCAGATCACGCCATCGTGCGCCTGGCCGATGACCATCAGCGCGCCGGGCTTGCGGAATCCCCAGTCGGCTGCCCCATCGATCCACGCAAATGCCTCGGGTGGGTCCCCTATACATGAAACGGCGTCGAACCATGGGTAGACCATTCCGGCGGCCGCCACGGCCGGGGAGAACTGGCACTCATACTCGCGTTCATACTGCCAGGCTGGCATGTCCTCGCGCTCGGCGGCGAGGTGCTCAGGCGGGATGTGCTCGCATTCATCCGACCGCACCTTCCAGAGCTGCCAGATACTGCCCTCACCGTCGGCCTCGCCCTGCTCCGCGCGCTGGCAGGTCCGGTAGAAGAAACCGACCAGCTCGCCAGCTGATGACGCGATGACGAGAATGCCGTTCCGGCTGCGCGCGAGCATCGGGCTCAGCGCGGCGAACAGCCCGTCGGCAACATAGGCGGCCTCATCTACGACCACTAGGCCGGGCTGAGAGAACGACCGAACGCCAGTCGGCGTCATGGCGACGGCCTCGATGCGTGAGCCGTTGCTGAAGCGGACGGTCTTGATGGCGGTCGGCGATGATATCCGCACGGCTGGCATCCGCGCCGGACCGATGGCGTCATAGAGCGCGTCATAGAGCGGCAGCAGCTTGCCCTCAATGAGCTCAAGCGCCGATTTTTCCCGCTGCGCCGCCACCACGGTGAGGTGATGCGGGATGGTGAGCGACAGGTGCAGCCCAAGCCCGCCGATCACGAGGCTCTTCCCAACCTGCCGCCCGGTCAGCAGCACGCGGCGCCTCGCGTCACTCTCCAGGAAGCTCCTCTGCCACGGGTCCGGCGGATAGCCGGCGAGCTCCATCAGCTCTGCGGCCGAACTCAACCCGGCCTTCGGCGATGTCCACAACGGGGCCAAGGCATGCCGCATCCAATCGCGCCTTGATGGTCTCCCAGGTTCCTGCATCCACGACTGCGCGCACAACGTCCATCACCTCCCGGAGCCCGGCCATGGCATCGGCGATCGGGATGAGCTGGCGCAGCCGTTCTTCGGTCTGAGCCAGTCGGGCGATGGCGCCGGCGAGAAGTGCGATCCACTCGGGCTTCGGGTCAGTGCTCTGGATCTCCAGCAGCCGCGCTCGGATCGCGGTCAACTCGCCAGTGAGCGTGGCTCCGCTGGCGTCCTGCTCCTCGATCGCATCGAGGTAGGCTGCGAACCCTGGACGCTCGCGGAGCTTGCGGGAGTAGAGGCCGTGGATGATGGGCCCGCCGGGGTTGGTTCCTCCATGCATTCGGCAGCGGGAGCGTCCGGGAGTTGGGTGCCGCTTGCACGGTGTTCCCGCCCGCGTCTTGGCGCCACACAGGCCGGTGTCCATGGGATCACCGGCGCACGGCTCCTGTCCATGGGATCTCCCGCCCACTCACACCTCACCCGCGCTCCCGCGCTCGCGCTCCATCTCGGCCAGTGCGTCCCGCGCGTTGTAGACCCGGCGCTTGATGACCCCGAGCGGCTCGCCCAGCACGTCCGCGATGGCGCCGTGGCTTGCACCCACCGCCCGCATCCAGGTCACTGCTGCCAGGTCGGGGAGTAGCCGCTTGATCTCGCTACGCAGCCGGCTTCCGCGCCTGTGCATCTCGCTCCGGATGCATTCGGGCAGCTCGACATGGTCATCAATAAGCCACTCCCAGTGGTCCGCCGACTGCTCGAGCATGCGCATCCTCCGGCTGCTCCGCGCCATGTCGCGGGCGATGTTCCTGGCGACCGTCGCGAGCCACGCGCGGAACGAGGTCCCAATGGTGTAACCGGACGAGCGCTCGAGCAGTCGCAGCCGTGTCTCCGCCAAGGCGTCCTCCACGTCGGTCGGATCGCTGATGAACCTGCGAATGGCGCGCTTGCATCCCGTCCGGTGTCGATCCCACAGCGCCACAACAGCCTCCGGGTTGCCGGCGGCGAACAGGCGAACGAGCTCGTCATCGCTCAGTGCCTCGTAGAGCGAGGGCATCGGTCACCGCCTATTCTGTCCGCTCGCAGCCATCTGCCGATGCTGAGGGATCACATGCTGTCTGTTGGCGAACGATTGTGCTTGCGCGTGCACCGGGTTGGCCGATGACCACAGAGCACGCGCACCTCCCTGTGCATCCGGAGCCATCAAGCTGATACCGTCCCAGAGCTGGCCGGTGGACGCCGCCCGGATCGCCTTGCGCCGCACGCGGCACAGCGCGTTGTCGACCTGCTTCTCGGCCCGTCCGTAGAAGTCGGCGATCTCCCTGTAGGTCCACCCAGCCACGAAGCGCCGCATGACCCCGGCCTCGCAGTCGCTGCACGCGTCGCGCAGCCAGAGCATCAGCGACTGGGCTCTGTCCGAGGAGAAGTCTGGCTCCGGAGCCGCCAGCCTCTCAATCGTGGCGCTCCCGCAGCACAGGAGCGACTCGTTGAACTGGTTCCGGTTGATGAGACCCGACTTGATCCACGAAATCAACTCGCGCTTCATACAGAGCGAGGCGAAGGTCTTGAACTGGACGTCGCGCTCCTGGTTGTAGTAGCGCATGGCATTAGCAAGCCCTTGTAGCGCATGGCTCATCGCGTCCGCGCGGTCGTGGCCGCTCCTGAACATGCGCCGCGCGATCATCGAGGCGATGCGGATATAGCGGCTGACCAATACGCTCTCGGCGCGCTCATCGCCGTGCTGCGCCATCGCCACGAGCTGCTCATCGGTCAGTCGCTCGCGCCAGGTCATGATGGGGCCTCCTCTGGCATGCTCGGCTTCATATCGTCGCTGGCGCGTGCCAGCTCGGCGGCGACGTTCCGCTCCATGAGCCGCTGACACTGAGCACACCGCCACGGCAGCAGGTCGCGCAGCGCCGAGATGGTGCACCCGCCAGGTCGGCTGGGGTCAGCATAGGGGCCACTCCACCGGCCGCACCGTCAGGTTCGGTTTCCAGTAGACGGCGCATACAGCTCCGCGCGCCGCCCTGAAGATCTCGTCCACCCATGCCCATTCCGGCTGCATGGCAGGCTCGCCTGAACTCATGGACTGCCCACCAATGATCACCCAGTCAACAACACTCAGATCCTCAGGCGTTACGGCTACCCATTCTCGCAACGGCTCGAAGCTCAGGAACTTGACCCGAGCACTGGTGTCGCGCAGCGCATGGATGGCAGGCTCTAGCCGCGCATGGCAGTCCACCGTCGCACCGACCCAGGCGTTCGCCGGCCAGTCTTGCGCCACGAGCCGCCCCGGGTTCTTGGTTAGGTGCACAAACGTCCAGCTCTGAGCCTCGCGCTCGGCTGCGAGCACCGCGTCGATCCAGTCCTGCGGCACCCACTCGCCGAACAGGTCCCCCATGGAGCACACGAAGCAGATCCGCTCGCGCGGGTCAGCTGGCACCGGCTTCCGCTGCGCGATCCGCTCCTCGCGTGCCGGCGCCGCCAGCCGCTCGGATCGGAGCGTCGGCTCGAATCCGTCAGGGAACGCCTTGGCAAACCGCCCTTCGGCCAAGTCCCGGGCGTAGCAGTAGGGACACCCGTGCTTGCACCCGGTGACCGGGTTCCATGTGTAACCAGCCCAGTCAACCCGGGCTCCGGTGCGGTTAAAGCGGGCCGCGGCCACCTACCCCACCTCCCACACGGTCACGTCGATCCGGCTAGGCTCGTTCGGCTCGGCGTAGACCTTGCTCACGTCAAGCTGAACGACCTGGCCGTCGTCCATCCACCAGCCGAGGTTAGTGAGCACGTCGAGCACCGGCTTGGCGAGGTTGTCGAGGTCGGTCCGGGCGCCGCACGGCCAGCGCCGTTTGAGTGCCGGACCCCCTCCCCCCCTCGGATTCCGAATCGCGTCCTTCGGTGCGCGCAGGTGGAAGCCCATCCGCACCCCGACCGGCCCCGCCAGTGGCGCCTCCGGCCGATGAGCGGTGCAGCCCTCATAGAGGCACGCCGTCCACTGGTGCACCGGGTGCTCGCGCTGCGCTGTCGTCATCTGCACGCGAGCCGGGCCCACCTTCGGATTGACGATCCGCGCCCTCGCCCGCGGCATGGCGACCGGGATGCCGACCACCGTGAACTCGGCGCGGAACGGCGCGCACGCCGCCTCGCGCTTCGCCCGCACGGCCGCCAGGAGCGGCGCATCGAAGTCCAGGGGGAGAGTCGCGCAGCCCCGCATTACGCGCCCCCGTTCTGGCCTGGCGCCTTCTCGGAGAAGCGCTTGTGGACTGCGTCGAATACCAGGTCGGTCGTGGTCTCCCATGATCGCGTTCCGTCACGGGAGTCTGGCGACCACCGCGAGAACTCCACGGTCAGCCGGTACCGTTCGCGGTCCCTACGCAGCACCAGGCCGCATCCTGCGGTACTCGTGAGTGTCGACGGCACCCATCGGACGGGTGCGATCTCTCCACGCAGCGGGTCCAGTGACTCCCTGGTCGGCGTCACCTGCGCGAGCAGCAGCACAGCGATGTCGCGGTCGCGAGCGATGGCGCCGAGTCGGCGGATGCAGTGGTCGAGTTCCTGAAGGCGCGGGGATCCCAGGCGCGACCGAGCGCTCAGCTCGGCACAGTGGTCGATGATCCAGAGGCTCACGTCCCCGAGCTCGCACTGGAGGCCGATCTCGGTCTCGAGGTCATCAATGTCGGTCATGTCGGCGGGCGTCAGCCAGAGGTTCCGAGCCTCCATGTCGGCCACGCTGGCGTCCATCACGGCTTGGACATCCTGTCGGCCACCCAACAGCCTCAGTGGACGCTGGTGAGGCAGACCCGAGATCCGCGAGAACAGGTTCTCGATCACGTCGCGCTGCGGGGTATGTAGGTCGGTCAGCACCACTCCGGTGTTCTGTATCTGCGATGCCGCGATCTGCCGGGCCAGCGTCGTCTTGCCCACGTTGGCGTCTGAACCCAGGACACTCAGGTATCCGCGCGGCAGGCCGCCACCGAGCCTGGCGTCAGTGCAGCGGAGACCAGTGCTGACGTGCTGTGGAACGTCGATCACTTCAACGGCGTGAGCGAGCGCCTCTATCGCCGAGACGCTCTTGCGCTTGCCCTGGATGCCATGGACTGCCTCATGGCACCGGTCACACAGCACGCGCAGATCGTCAGGCTCCTCAGCGCCCAGCCGCACGTAGGTCCGATGGTGCACCCGAAGCTGCTCCCCTGAGCCGCACCGCTGGCATCGCTGACCAGCGCGCTCGAGAGCAGCCTTCCGGGTCGCCTGCCATTCCGCGGTCTGTAAGTAGTCCTCGTAGCTCGCCCACTTCACGCCGCGCGTCCCTCCGTTCCTCCCATGCCTGGGTCATGAACCACGACCACCACATCGCTGACCGGCACGTCAGCCAGCGCCACGGCCTGCTGGAACCCGTTGCGCGCCTGCTCGACCTGCCCTGCCGCGAGCCTGGAAGTCACCAACTCGGCCACCGTGCTGCCGTTCCGGCCGATCCAGCGCACGTCCACGACCGCCGACAGGCCCCGTGGGATGAGTCCCCGCGAAAGCGCCTGCTCCCGGCACGCCTGCCAGCGCTTATGGTCCTCGGGGCTGATGCCGCGTGCCTGCAGCCGAGCCTCAATGGCGGAACGCTCCCGCTCTGCGTCTGACTGCTGCACCTCGGCCTGCTGCTGCGCGGCAGTCTCGGCAGCCAGGCGCTGGCGCTCAGCGTCGGGGACGAACTCGGGTGGCGGACTCTCGCCCTTGCGGAGCATGGACCAGAACAGCGCGGGAGCTGTCAGCTTGGGCTGCTGCCGTGCTCGCGCCGCGGCAAACTCCGCGAGCCTCAGCAGGTCGTCGACCGTGGTGGCGTACTCCTGGGCTACCGCGTCCGGGTGTTTGCAGTCCACCACCACGAATGCGCTCGGCAGTTCGGTGGCCGGGGTGTCGGGTTGGTGTTGACTCGGCTCTTCTCCCCGAAGGGGATCTGTGGTGGTGGTGTCAGGTCTGTCGGCCGCATCCGCGGCGGCACTACTACCAGGCTTAGGCTCAGGATCTGGCACTGGCACTGGCACAGGTAAAGAGCCAAATGATTCCTGCCGTGTTCCGGCATTGTTCTGGAATTGTTCTGGAGGTGTTCTGGACGAAGCTGACGTGCGCGCCATCAGGCGCTCGACCATCTCCCGGATGCCGTTATCGTCCGCCCAGTCCAGTGTGGTTCCGTGGCTGCTGGAGGCCGTCTTGGACCAGTCCCGCGTGGCCGCGATCCTGGGTCCCATGGCGAACTTGGGGCACCCGCGCTTCGTCCGGTACTTGCCTGTGTAGCGCTCCCACTGCGCCAGTGCGATGATCGGGCCACAGCGCGTGTCCTCGAGCATGCACAGCCCGATCTCGACCATCAGAGAGAGCTGCCTATGGAGCCGCGCGATGAACTCCCCCGCCGCCGCGTCTCCCTCAGCGGCCATGCGCTGCTCCTTGGGAAACGCCTGGGCCACGATCGAGACGGGGTTGTACTCCGCGTGGCCATAGTTGCTGTCGAAGGCCACAGGCATCAGCAGGTAGAGGAGCCGACCATCAGGACTGAGCTGCAGGAAGCGCTCGTCGTTCCGTATGTTGCTGTGCACCAGGAACTGTTCCATCGGCTTACTCCGCTCGACTCGACTCTAGGCTCGGTCCAGGTCCTCCAACAGCTCAGCGGCCCGGGTCAGGCACGCCATCGCGGTCCAGGCCCGGGTGCCGCGATAGCTGGCGCGGATCTGCTCACGCACCCGGATGATGTTGGCGCGCAGATGGGCGTTCGTCGGCCGGTAGCTAGGGCACTCCCGACCGTCGTCTCGCCTCAGAGGCCGCCCGTCACGCTTCTGCCACGCCACTGCGCACAACCCGATGGAGATCCACTCATCACACGTGCCGCAGCACTGACCGCATGCGGGTTGTGCGACATCGGAGCGTGGCTCATCAGGCATCCCGCTTCGCCGCCTCGCGAGCCCAACTCATCCAGCAGTCGCGGACCTCGGCCTCATCGCACGTGTGCTCGTCTGGGTCGACGTTGCAGTCCAGGAGGCCGTCCGGACACTGGCCCCGGCCGAGCCGCTTGGCGAGCACCCGCATCGCCTCGGCGTCGACCCGCAGCTTCTCGAGCTCCGCGCAGATCGCGACCGCCTTCGGATGCCCGCACACCACGCAGATGGTGCTGCCGTCCGGCCGGAGGACCCGGTACCCGGCCGACGCCAGCTCTGGGTGGACCTGGTAGGCGTCAGACATTGAGCTCACCACACTGTGCGTCGATCTGCCGGAGGACGTGCTGGCAGTCGCGGAGGTCCGCGTCACACTCGCTGCGCTCGGGACTCAGGCCGAGGCGCCTGTGCTGGCGCAATATCTCCCGCACTCGGAGCACCAGCCCGCGACGGACCTCGGCCGTGCAGTCTTGGTTGAGCTCCAGCAGCGCGCCTCCGAAGCGGCTGCGCCGCGCGTCAGTCGCCGTAGGCGACGGCGATGATGGCGTCGGCATACGCAAGGCACCTCCCGGCATTGCGGCCGCCAGGGCCGCCGTTGTATGTCGCGAGAGCAGAACGCATCGAGCCGGACCCGGCGACGCAGCCTGCCAGGTGCGCGCAGCCTGCCCGGACGTTTTCGCCGATGTCGTAGATGGGGCGGCCGTGCAACTGGCACAGGCCATGGTCATTAGTGGCACTGCGCGCCAATGGGTTGAATCCGCTCTCGTGGTAGATCAGCGCCACCACGACCTGCCACGGGAGGCCGCAGTTGCGGCTCCACCGCGCCACGGCCAGGCTGATCTCATACCTCCGGGTGTCAGGACAGCCTGGCTCAAGCTGAGCGATCCTACGGGCCACCAGGGCCGCTGTCTGGCCATCGTTCGCCAGGTTTGTCTCGACGCTGGAAGTGGGTGTCGCAGTGCTCGCACGTGAGCCAACGGAAAGTGGCCTGCTGAACATGCTGGACGTGGTCAGTCCGGAGCTTGGTGCGTCGGCATCGGGGGCACTGAGCACTTGGCCCCGGAGCTGCTTCTGGGTCAGATACGTCGGCAGGGCCCACCCGGCCACTCCGGATAGGGCCAGGACCAAGGCAGCCACACGGACGCGGACCCTGACAGGTCGGAACGAGCGTTGGTCGGAACGTGGAACCCACATGATCGCCTCCCGAAGGTTGGTCATGTAAGGCGGCCGGGGGAGTTGCAGCTCCCCCGACCGCACCTGCGTTACGCATCGAAGAGGGCCAGCACAGCCTGGCCCTGGTTCTCGCCGATCCTCGATGACTCGAACGCCGAGTCCTGTTTCGTCGACCGGATGGTCGGTCGCTCAACGCGAGCAGTCGCCACCGGGATGCCTGACTTCTTGTCCGGGCTGACCTTGCAGCGGAGGACGACTTCGCCCTCGAAGTCGGGGCCGAGGTCAGTTAGCCGCGGGCCCATCGCCGCGACCTCGCTCAGGAACTGGTCAGTCGCGCGCCGGATCGGGGCGCGCTCGGCGTCGGCCTCGCCGAGCAACCGCTCGGCGCCCTTGCTGATGTTCTCCAGGTCCCGGCCGGTGAACGTGATCTCCGTCAGGTGCGGACGGTCTGCTGCTGTGTCGGGCATTGTCAGCCTCCATACTGGGCATTGGCCTAGAGGCCCAGGTTGCCCTGATTGGCCAGACCAGTGGCCTGACCAGCTCTCCTCCGAAAGAGGCGCGCGCCGCGCGTAGCGTTCTTGCCGTGGTACACACGCTCCGCGTTGTCATGCAGGAACAGGATGTACTGTGCCATCGCTAGCGGCACCAGCTCGCGCCAGTCACCTGCAGCAACGGACGTGGCGCGCAGTTGTGACGTGTAGACTCCCTTCGCGGGGTCATACAGACAGCGAACGGCGAACAGCGCGATGTCCGGCACCGCGTTACCAGACGGTCCGTCAAGCGTCTCCGTGTCCGAGTAGCGGTACAGCACGACGAAGAACGGGATGTGACTTGCGCGAGCCATCTTGACTTGGACCCGCGTCTGCTCCATCTTGCATTTGGTCTCCCTGTTACGGGGAGTATCGAGCGCAGTCTCCATCGTCCCGCAAGGCAGAAGGAGGCTGCGCTCTCCTTTGTCGGAGTTGCGCATGTAGGTGTACTGATGCCAGATCGTGTGATCGCAATCGATCTGGCAGCACCGCCGAGCCTCTGCATCCCCGATGAACCTCCTGAGACTCTCATGCCGGTGCCACCTGCTGAAGCTCTGGTCTCTCCAATCGGTCCTTTCTCCCAGGCTCAATCACCTCCCATACAACCAGCCGCCGCGTCCGCACCAGAAGGCGTTTGGTCTCCTTGGCATCCTCGACTTGCTGAGCGTTGGACTGCTCGGTGGAGTACGGGCAGATGAGGTGGTACTGGAGCCTGAGCCGCTTGGACGCGGCCCGGATGATGTCGAGGTCGTGATAGGACGGCCAGGCTCTGTCGTCGGCTTTCCACTGCGTCGGCTGAATGAGCAGAGCGATGTGTGCGCCTGGCTTCAGCTTGGCGGCGTAGCCATTGACGATGGCCGCCAGTGTCGCCGTGAACTGGTCGAGGGTCATGTTGCCCAGGTCAGTTGCGTCTGTGGAATACTCGCCCTCGGCCTGTCGCCAGTACGGAGGGTCGAGGTAGACGAGCTGCACGTCCTTCCACTGGGCCGGCCCGCTGACTGCGATAGACCCATCAGCGTTCACCAGGTCATGCTGGCGTATCTCCTTCTCGCGCTCGGGGATCGGTTTGCGGTCGGAAGCCCAACAGCGCCGACTGCGCTTCAGGCAGACATCGATGGTGCTGCCGCCACCTGCGAACGGGTCCACCACGATGCCGAATGGCTCCGTGTAGAGGTAAAGCAGGTTCTCCACGTGTTCCTGTGGCGAGTTCCCGAAGTGCTCGACTTCGTTCGTGTTCTTGTGCTGGCTCCACAAGTCAAAGAGGGGCGGCTTCCAGTCGGCGTCGTTGAACTCAGCGAGCAACTTTTCCGATTTCGGAAGGGCTTCCGTTTTCGGAAAAGTCGCCGTCAGGTCATGGACCGTCTGCAGAGGAACGCCGACCGCTTCG